>Ga0065711_1042311_pt1 | contig 15475 bp, 11 predicted proteins | sample Hoacrofraction12_FD_59098 | JGI IMG/M metagenome (GOLD analysis project Ga0065711, IMG submission 59098) | Hoatzin crop microbial communities from Cojedes, Venezuela - Epithelial fraction 12 v2 (version 2) | ecosystem: Host-associated > Birds > Digestive system > Esophagus > Crop | place... | reverse complement strand
AAAAAAAAAAAAAAAAAAAAAAAAGAGAGAGAGAAAGAAAGAGAAAAGAAAGGAAACTGTAACTTTCCCCTGTCACTTTTCTACAAGTTTGGGAACTCAAAAGACAGCCGTGGGGTTGCTCCAAAGGATCCACTCTGAGAAACTTCTCCTATTTCTTTCTTGTCTGAAAAGACTCCAAAGGGTTTTTTTGGTTTGCTTTTTTTTTTTTCGGGCACAGGCTTTGCTGCTACCAAAGCGCTAAACATTCGGGAAGGAATCGAGACGTAATGTTCGAGACCGGCGGTGCAGCCACACAGCCAAGCCTCTGGCTGCTGCAGTGCGCAGGTTTGGGACAAAACCCCCAAGAAGCTTTCCGAGAAGCAGCCACTGTTTCACGCACTGTAACCCAGCCAGATTCCCAGCCATCTGTGTGCTCTCATCCAGGCTCAGCCAATAGGTCCTGTCTTTGCAGGACACCACTCCAGCTCGGTTTTTCTCCCTTCTTTGCAATTGCTTCTAAGTCACACCACAGTAATAAGCCTTAACATCATCTAGCTTAAAACAGGAAATGTTAAAAAAAATTTTAAATGCAGCTCGTCCATAGTGACTCATGATTTGGAGTTAATATATGGCAGAAGCTGTTGGGAACTGCTCAGTAAAAACCACCGGCACACCGTGCCCAGAGCAAGTGAAAGATTTTTAAAAGAAATGACAGGAAAAGCAGTTAACTGAGGCTCGGGCCACCGGAGAACAGAGCAAGTAGACGGGTAGATCGGAATGGCCCCGCTGTGATTTTACTCCGAAGGAGTGGACAAGCCCCCCCATCCCTGCCCCCAGGGCCCGGAGCCTCCTGTCCTGGGCCACCTCGCCGGAGGGGTCTGTCCCGTCCCGCCGAGCGAGCGGGGTGCGCGGCAAGAACAAAAGCTCGCTGCTGAAGCCGAGCAGGGGGAAACCAAACACCTTCCTAACAGGGTGGGGAGGAAACCAAACATCCAGAAGGGAGCACGGCCGCCTGCCCTCCCAGCCCAAGGACTGTGCTCCAGGCGCGGATTTAGGGACCAGCGGGGAAGCAGACCGGTGCCCAAACCTGCTGCCGCTGGTGGAGAGCAAATGACCCACTCACGGGGGTTTAGCGAGGGGGATAGGGGTCCCCCGCAGTGCTGAAACCCACCCACGGCCCCAACACCTCCATACAGCCGAGCCTCTGCCCGGGCTCCCCACCATGCCAAGTCCCTCGCCTTTGGGCATAGTTTAACCCCCAACTTCTCTGAGCGCACAGGGAGGGGACTCCAGGCTCGCAGGAAGATGAAAGCAAGCAGGCTGTGCCGCTCAAGGTGCTAACGGCTCTCCTGGGTGCCTTCTCCAGCACATGGTAGCAGAAGGAGCCACCACTGACATCCTGTCAATCTGCAAATTGAAGGACCCTGCTAGCTCGCACAAACCTCTCTCCAGACTGGAGACAGGCAGAGCGTTCACAAACAGCCACTAATAAAATGGTACAACACCCGTCTGTGAAGGAACCGGCACCAGAGCCGATGGTCACAGTGCCCTCACTACCCTGTCACAGCTCCTTGCAATGAGAAGCAGGGCAGATGTCTCATTTAGCTCTAACCCTACGAGCACAGCTCAACGGAGGACTGCTGGGCACAAGAGTAAAGATTGCAAGCATTTCTAGTGCAGCCTCCCGATTCCTCCTTGCTGAGCACAACACGAGGAGGTGCTTCCAGGAACGGGCTGCAGGGAGGAGCACAGAGCCCTGCCTACCACCACCAGCAACATCCCAGCTCAGGCTGGGGCCGCACACACCTCCAGCACGCCTGAGCTACCAGCAAGAGCCTGCTGAGCACACAGCAGGTTTCTTACATCAGAGGAACAGCTCAATAGACCACTGCTGCAGCCCCTTCCCCTCCTCTCCATCTTCCCCAGCACCACCTAACACCAGGGGTTACGCCTGGTGCACTTGCCTGATCTCACCCGAGATGGGTACAAGCCAAAAAGCCACACAAGTGCTAATCTGGAGATACAGACGAGGTTTGCAGGGAGCAGCCACAGCACCGTTAGCCAAACGGGTCACTTAGCAGCACTACTGCAAAGCTTGCATGGAGCTGGACATCAAGCTAGAAGTCAGCTGTGGATTTTCTGCTGTCTAATAATGAGGAAGAGTTATGGTGTCCTCAGAGGACCTTTTGACCCAAGAATACTGTTAAGTTTTTGATACTGGCCCATGAGTTCAAAAGCTATGGAGCAGAAGGAAAGAGGAGGGGAAGGCACTACATAGCTCTCCCAACCTCAGCAAGCCATTGCAAAAACCTCTTTTACTAGCTATGAAACACAGAAGATTCTCCTTTTGCAAGTCATTCATGCAGCACTGTTGTGTTGGGTATTTACTATCTTCTGTCCCACAGGTGGCTGGAGGTGGTTGTGGGTGAAGCAACACCCAGATGCACTACACAGACATATGTGGAGGTTTATCCAGAGAGATCTGCATGTCAAACATGACAAGAAGCGTTTATAGCATGAATAAATTGACATGTCAGCACAAACCCCTGCCCTCTGTACACACAGCCCCTACCTGGCTTGATGTTTCAGAGGCATTAGCCTGTGCTGTCACCTTGAAGTGGATGCTGGACAAGTGTTTTTTTGTAAATCAGTCATCCACTAGTGACACAAAGGAGGCCACCACCACCCCAGCAGGGGTGGCAGGAGGTAACAGAGCAGGCACCAGACCCTACGTCCACCAGCACTGCTGCAGCCCAAGCACTCTCATCATCCCAGGGCTCCAAACTTTATTTCACTGCCTTCAGACCTAAATGCACCCCTTTCATAAGATGCTTGGTGTCATGCCTTGAACCTTCATACGGGCACAGATGGCGCGAGGGAAGAATAAAGGCTTGATCACTCACCTTTCTGCCTTACCATGAAAAAGAAAAGCTCCTGGAGTCTCATTTGATACTCTCCTTTTTCAGATAGAAAAAATTTAACGTAGATGAGTGTTCAATGACCTAATAGCAGCAAGGAAGTATCAGAGAAAAACTTGACTCTCTGCAATAGTGTATGCTTAAATGGCTGAGTCTCAAAACCAAAGGGACACCCCCCACCTCCTCAAACCAGACACCCACGTCTCAGGAATGGGACAGCGACTGTTGTCACTTATCTGAGCCTGCCAGACAGGTCTCCAAGGGGGACACCAACATCAGCCCTGTTGCAACTGTGACGATCAAAAGGCATGGCAAGATAATCTTTGTAGATTGAGGTTATACCTTATTATACCAGTTAGCCTTGTCAGAAAAAGCAAACTGATTCAGGCAAAGGCCCTCCTTTCACATGTTAAAAAGAATTACACGTTTAAAAGATTTGAGGCCAGATGAACAAGGTTTAACACCTCTTCTAGTCCATCAAGCTCTCCCCCACCCCGAACAGGAAAAGAACAAACTACGAAATAAAGAAGTCAACCCAAAGCATCAGGAGTTGTGCAAAGCCTGGCACTTCATGCTTTGGATGCTCAGTTAGATTGAACTTAAAAAAAGCAGAGCAGTTCAGCCTCGGGAAGGGATATCTCTTTACAGCAAGTTACCTCCAATACTTTAGGAAGCTAAAAATAATAATTGCTAGCTAGATTTGAAAGTTTCAGCTGCAACCCTCCCAGGTCCGACTCAGATATTCTGCAGAGCTCTTGTCTTCTGCTGGTATGTTGAAAAACAAAATAATACGCAAACAAGACCCCTAAGTTTCCAAAATGAGGCATCAGCCAAATCAAACTGCTGATTCGGGTTCTTTGTTTCACTGCCTTTTCCCTGTGCTGTTATATGGTTTGCCCTTGCCTCTCTCACTGGTACCATTCACAAGTTCTCAATAACCCTTCCTGGACGCAGGGTAAGCATGCTAAATCATGATGATTAAAAATGTCATTGCCACAACTGTAGTGTTAATCAGAGATTGTGTAATTTCTTGTAGAAGGGGTGGGGGGTTATGTGCACACCTGTCTGCGCGTTAAGTGGTTCATGCAGAATTGCCTGCAGATCAAAGAAAAAAAAAAACCTGCTCAGACTTCTCCATTCTTATAAAAATAGCATCTGGAACAACCGCGTCACCACGGACTGTGACATTCACTCAGCTTAGAAGTGTTTACAAATTAGGACTAAGATAAGAGAAGGAGGAGGGAAAAAAATAGAACATTGGGTTTGGGGTTTTTTGTTTGTTTGTTTGTTGCATCTGAACAACAGCTGAATACTCAAAAAAATGAGCCTCTGCCAATTGTCTTTGGAAGTTTTTCCAGTGAAGACTTTACAGGGGCAGAAGTGATAGACTGCACTAGCAGGCAACCAGGTTAAAGAGCAAAAAGAAAATACTTTCAAAAAAAACATGGAAGTCACCCTCCCTTCCTGAAAACTCTGACAGAGCTAGTCTTCATTACTCAAACCACAAAGAAGAGGGGGAGAAAGAATCCAGCACATACTGAAACAGGGACTTTCCCCTTCAAAAAAAAATTTAAAAATCATCTATGGCAAGATAAAATGAAAAAGGAAAAAAGAGACATGTAGCTGACAGGCAGCATCCTGCCTGCTGCTGAAGGGATACAGCCTCATGTGCATCCCGGGCAGGCTGCTCCGGAGCATTGCACGGGAGGTGCTGCTCATCCCTGCGCAGGAAAGGGACGGGCACCCCTGGTTCTCCCAGAGTTAACTGCTCTGCTGCACCCACGAGCAAAAGTTTGATGCCCTCCTGGCTTCCCCGCCACTGACCCAGGGACAGGTCTGATGCTCCGAACTCCCTCTGGAAAGCACTCAAGTGTCTGAGCCGTCCAGCTAGAAACATGCCCTGGCTGCAAGTGCTCTGAACTGCGGATAAATCCCTTCTTCCAGGGACTTCAGATTGCCTTATTTTTCTTTCTTCCCCCCATTTTAGAAGTGCAGGGTAAAGAGACAGGATCGCTGAGGGCAGGAAGAGAGCCCAGCTCTGCCCACGGCACCCTTCGCCTTTTCCTTCCCCAAGAAACACGTCCTCCCCAAGGCAGTCGCCTGCCACAGCAGCCCTGCCCTCCGACCCTGGGTAAACATCTGCGCACGCTGCTTATTTGAGCTCCTATTGCCTCGTTATCTCCTCCAGAACACCCCTAGGGCTAATTAGAGAGTTAATGGCATCATGTCAGGAGATAACGCTATGTGGGGGGAGCAGGGAGAGGAAAGGTGGAAAGGAGTTGTGAAACAAAACCAGTTCCCTTCACAACTGCTGTGCAATATTGGTTTAGGAAGGGCACACACAGCCCCCCGGGGACTCTGCCCTCCGGCTGCCGAGCTCCATTTAATAAGAAAGCAAGACACTCCTCCGGAGAGATTGAGGTCTCTAGCCAAGATGATGCAAGGTCCCCACACCTTCCCTGCGGTCTGCACAACCAAAAGCCTTCCACCACCACCAAGGGAGGACATTCCCACCAACTCGCTTCCCACAGTCGGTGTACGACACAGGATGGGCACTAAGCATACAGATGATCTATCAAGAAGTATTGTCTGTTTATTCCTGGCGCTCCTCGTATTTAATTTTTCCATCTTTTTTTATACCCTAGTCACTCTCATTAAACAACCGTTGTTTTCACTAAAAATGCTTAAAGATAAAAGGAAATTACCATCTGCACACAGAGATCTTTGCAAGGCAGCTGATGATAAGCCTGCAAAACCACTCTCCAGCAGACATTTGGGCAGACATTCTTGGACTGATGAGTGCAAAACCATGGGTCGGCAGACACTCATACATGGAGATATGCCCAGGGGACTTTTGGGTTCAAACCTCTGCTATCTGCTGCTCTTTTGTCTGAGTAACAAACCTTAACATTCAAACTGCATTTTTGCCTGATCAGGATCTTTGGATGCTCAGCACAGTGTGTTTGACATCCCCCCTTCCCTCTCCCCCCCTTTGTAAAATATTTTGCACAAGTAAGAGAGAGGAAATTACACAAGAAATTTCATGCCATTCATGCACGAACAACCCGATCCCTCCAGCTGGAGCTAGGACAGGATCATGGCACAAACTTGCATCCCAGCACGAGACAGAGTGCTCCAGCCAGGGAAAAGGAAAAGCAGGTGATAGCGACAGATTAGCAAGTCTTTGTTTTTAATTACAAGACAGGAATAACTGTTGACAGACCAGGGTTGTTCTTGCACAAGCAGCTGAGGGGAAAGTGTTGTTCTTCCCTTATCTTGTATAAACTACAGATTGCTCTCGGGAAACACGCAACTGTTCATAAATGCACAATCACAGCAGCTCTTGCCAGCCAGCTTCTGCTATGCTGCAAAGTCCCTCCCTACCCAAGCTCTTGTACAATAATCCAATATTAAAAATAAATTATCCGTTCACAATAATTTGACAAGTCTCCCAAACCTCTGGCTAAACCCTCACCCTGCAACTGATGTCCATTCACGCTTCTCGTGAGCACATCACCATTATCCTGTATCACCCAGGTGTGTTGGGCAACAACCTACAACCCAAGACAGCCAAGGAAGCCTGTTTGTTCCTTGTTTCCTGTGCAGAAGTGTTGTATTTTGCAGTGCTGCTCTTCATCCAGGTGCCCTCTGCCTGCCCTCACATACCACATCCACCACCAGTATGGCAGCAGCCATAGGGCCAAAGGCCATAGGGTTCAGTTTTTAGGCCAAAGACCTTCCCCAGAAGACTGGTCACCTAAGTTTCTGACTTTTTTAATTTTAATCCAGTGTGGACATCACCATGAGGTCCACTGTACCCATCCACGCCCTCAGAAAGAAAGAAGGGTGCTTCAGGGTGCCTTTTCCTTCTATTTAAGGATCATGGAGATAAAAATCTATGCTTTTAGAGGGACAGTTACATTCATTACTGAAAATTCCTTTGATCTTTCATTAAATTCTGCAAATTCAGATTCTGATTAGCAAAGAGTTCATTCAGCAATGAGCAAACTAACCAGGCCACAAACCACTCCCTAATCTATGCTTCACAGAGATTGATTTAATTTTCCACGACTGCCTGACAATTCACTCCCTCATTAATTTCAATGCTATCAAATCATCGACAGTGAGGTGGAAAGCAGATGGTACAAACACTCACATGAAAACATTACCTAGTCCAAGAGTCTCCTCATGAAACATTGGAGGAAAAAATAATAGTCATTAACAAGACTGTGGGCAGGATCTGCAGAACAACAAAGCAACATGCGTAGCGAGACTCTGGATGCATAAGGCTTTCTTCAAAGCAAGAATCCCAATTAAAAACAAGAGCTACACCCTATAGCTTGCTGCAGAGCAGACACTTTGGCCGTGTTGGACAAGGAAGGGAAGCGGGATGCTCGTAGTGCCGTGCTCCAGGTTTGTCTTAGCCTGAGAGGAGCATCCTGTGAGTCTGGCCACCCCTCCCAAGCACGGTCAGCACTGCAGCTTGTAACAGGGCTGTGAGGTGCTCTCCATCCACCTCACCCCACACAGTGGGGTACCATAAAGCTCAGCAAGATTTTCATTTGGCTGGAAATGGAGAGCTTGATTCCATTTGGCTGGAAATGACAGCTCTACTTCCAACTACCATGAGAACAGGGCCTCATTTCCCTCCTATCACCAATCTGCTTTAAAAATAAAAAATAAGAGTCCAGAGTAAAGTGAACTTTGGGAATGACCACTCCTCTTCTGGTTTTCAAACTGTTATATGTGGCTTGCTGAAGTGCCAGCTGTCTGAAGGGTTTACTGTTTACGGGCTCTAACCCAATCAAAGTGTTCCCAACAAATAATACGGGAAGTATATTGAAGGAAAGAAAAGGATTCTATCAGCTAGACAGAAACATACAGCAAAGCTGCCAGCAAGACAGCATAAACCTCTAACTTGCTCCAGAGGCAGAAGTACCTACGGTCTGTTGCTCCAGGATCTAGATCCCTTTTAATTAAGTGTTTGTGCAGACCTTTTAAAGATGTAAAATAAACGCTAACAGATTATTGCTCCATACTTTAAGCAAGGAGCACGTGTAGCACCATGGAAACCTTTGGAGGCAGGCCTAACCGCTCGGGGAAGACGTTTTCTGAAGTGACTGCTTCTTTTGTTCAGAGGTATTTGCATGTAGGCAGATGACAGGACTCACAATTGCAACACTCTTCCACCTCAAGTGCTCATAGCAATACAAGCTGGAGATTTAAAGCCAGCCCCCTAGAAGAGCCAGGCCAGAATGAACGCAAAACACTCCATCACACGTGGCTCTTTTTGAACAGGTAGGTGCTTTTCATCTTAAAATTACTTTATTCCCTCTCAAGATGAATGCAAAGCAAGATACTAAATGGGCAGAAATATTTAAAGGAATTTTAAGTATGCTTCCGAAATGATCTGTAGCTCAGCAGACAGATCTCCCAATGGTTTTCTTTGATACCATTGAGAATTTAGGGAAGTGGCATTAAAAAAATAGAACACTTGGTGTAACGATACTCATCGGCTGGCTGCATTCCTACAAAAAGAAATGCAGCAGCCCTGGTCTGCAGCCAGAACCAGGGCAAAACAGCATAGGAAAGGGAACTAATGAAAAATCACTTTAAAGAAACATAAATATGTCTTTAAAGCCCTACTAGAGACAGAATGAGAGAAGTCTTCAGGCTTTGGGCAAACTGAATGTACAAACCCATTCTCTATGTGCATCCTTTATATGAAAGAATTGATCATTTCTGGATTTGCATCTGTAGTCTTAAATGCCATTAGATCATTTGGAGGGATTGACACTGCAGAAGATGAAACATTCAGCAGGATTACAGAGCCAAGTCTAAATAAGCGTATGAAATCAACTGCAAAAAAGAGAGATGCTGGAGGGAAAACTTCCAACAGAATAAAGCATTTGCTTATTATGGAAATGCCTTTGCATAATTTCAACTTTCTTTGCACAGCTATGGAACGAACAAATACCCACAAAGAAGAGAAACTTGGCAAGCCTCAAACTCTCTCAAGCACATACCAGACAGCAATAAATCCTTTGATCACATCCCTGTGCTGTACAAAGTCTTCCTTCCTTTCTACGGTCAACTTGGGAATACTTCGGCATGGAAACAGATGGCCACACAACCCACTTTGCTGCATCCACATATCAAATCAGCCTCGTCCTCCAGGTGCAAAACCATTTCCCAGCAAAAGGCAGGGCTGCGGCACCTGCCAGAACACTGGGAAGCACACACCACGCGTTAGTTAGTCAGCCCCTGCACCGAGACATTCTTCCTGCACCACTCAGCCACACCGTGCATGCCACGCCAGCTCCCTGCCCTGCTGTCGGTACACAGGGATGTCCTCCCCGTCCCGCAGTCCCATCACCAGCTTTCATCTGCTTCCCCAGCCACTACCCTGCAGCAAGCGGAGTTCTCTTCTCCTGACCCAGCAAAACATGTAAGCAAGCAATTAAAGTTACCCGAGATCAGAGTCTGCACTTTAATAATACAACATTGGATAGAATGCAACAGACATCCTTCTGGGCAGCGGGTTAGTTTTTTTAATATTTGTCCATCATGTTCTTGCACACTCGATCGTGACCACACCCCCCAGCTTGTACAGGTGATGGGCTCCTAGAGACCCAGGAATTCAGTGCATGACTAACGGATATGAATTACTGAACTGATTTACACAGCTCCAAGGCTGAAAGGGTGAAGAAGAGGTCTACCAGCTACCCTGGCCACCTTGGGCCAGGGTAACGCTGCAGGGGCCTCAGCCCCACTCCTTTCCAGCTCGCTGGGCTGCAGCATGGGAAGGTACCCAGTGCAGGGCAGATGGGGTGACTCCTGCATGAGCCCACACAGCAGGTTAAACCTGGGAAAGTTTATTTTTTTCCCTATCAGGAAGACTACCAACAACTATGAGATGTGTTGTTGGTGCAAGGGCTGAGGCTGAGACCCTCGACACCTCCATGTCCTATATGGGCCACACCTCGTCTGTCCTACGGCCCTGGTTTTTTTCCACCTCTGCATATAAAGGAAAACAGCAAAGTTACAGAACCAAAGCTGTCACTTAAAATTATGAAACACATGTTGCACCTCCAAAATTTCTGTAGCCACCCTGTTGGGACACCCACAGCCCATGAAGCCAATGACCCAAACCCAAAACCACCCACCCTGCGGGGAGCTCAGCTGTGCCTAGCCAAGGAACACACAGCAAATCCCCACTATGATTTGCAGAAGATGAAGGACAAATAAAAAAAAAGGCAAGGAATTCTCTCTCTCTTTTGTGGGGAGGGACGGATCCAGGTTAAGAAAACTCTGACCAAGGAGACTGTCTGGGGAAAAGCATTCCACTGAACTGGTTAGGCAAGGGGCTGCGGGAGGACGGCTTGCTCAGGGGCATGAAAGGAAGGTATGTACAGGGGGAGGGGGGTGAGCTGCTCCATCACTCCAGACAGCACTCCTGCTCCTGCCAGCGAGGTCTCTGGAGCCTCGTACATGCTGCTGGGACTGGGGCAGGAGACGTCCAGACTCTGCAAGTCCCTCAAAAATGACACTTTTATCAGGATGCTTCCCGCTGAAGTCCTTAGCCCAAAGCAGCTTTGTTTGGGTCCAGACTAACATCTCTTAGCATTGGCAAGCAATTTAAAGGAGCTCTGAGGGATGACAAAGGAAGGCAGTTTTGCAGCTGGTATGGCAGGCTGACAGCACTACGAGGGCTCCAGGGCAATGGCAGGGTTATTGCACCTTCACAGACTTGTTCCTAGAGAGAGGTCCTCAGACCCCTCCTCCTTGTACCTCTAGGGCATTTAATCAGTCAGAAAGACAAAAAATATATTCGTATAACATCACCTGCTTTCTAGCACCGCAGGATACAGCCTTTGAGACCAGCATTCATCTTGAATGCAGGGAGCTGGCCACCACCCCACCACAGACCCCACGGTTGCAGGCTACAACCTTGGTCAGGGAAGAGTCTGGGGACCACCTTCTCTGGTGGGCCTAAGGAATGGCAGGTGGCCCACAAGGATGCACATTCAGCTTACCTTCCTGGCCATCCGCAGCTCCTTCCCACACCAGGGCCATGGCAGAGACTAAACATTCTCTGTACCCACAGAGACCACCAGCCTCTCACCCCAGCTATGCAAAAAGGCAGATCTCTGCTGGGATTTCCCAGCCTGTCTGTGGTTAACACCATGGAAGAGGAAAGGCCACAGCCAGCAGCCTCCAACAAGCCACCCAGGACATTGTGAAAGAGCCAGTCACAAGGCACATGGCTGGGGAGGGCTGCTGACTGCCTTAACATTACACCAGACCCACAAACCCTCTTCCTGTACCCTCCAGATCTTCTCATCCCAAAGTAGTGCTGATCACCAGTTTCTCTTACCCCTTTCTTATATGGGACACAGCAAGAATATTTCTTCCTTGAAAACAAGAGTGTGAGAACTTAAAGGTCTTGGCTCAGCAAGAGACAGAGGCTGTAGCTCAGATGAGAGTGGTTTCGTTGTCACCCAACCTTCTTCTCCAGATTTCTCCCCAGATAGTCACATTTTTAAGGCAACAAATGCAAATGATGGGTATTTAGCAGGGCAGGACTCACGTTCATTTTCCAGTCCACTAATGGGACTGTTTCTTCAGGCACTGCTCTGAACACTGTAGCTTCTTCCCCACTCCCAGCTCTGTTGTGAACAAAGAGCTGCATCCCCCCAAAATTAAATAATAATGCAAAAAAAAAAAAAAAATCACAGCTCTCACCATCACAACCCTTAGGATCAAGGATGGATGTCTTAAGCCTGAAAGTTTCACTTTTCGGTCAGTAAGTTGCAAGAGGGTGCAGAGATTTTTTTAAAGACTGATTAGGATTGCCTTAAATTCCATGTAAGGGCAATTGCTTTAGATAAACCAGTCTTAACTGCTTTGCACCTATTTAAATCTCATGTAGTGGTACATTTTGGAGGAAAGCTGGCCTTGCTCTTCTTCTAAGACAAATCTAATAATAAAAAGCACTCTGCCTTGATCTCACCGTTCATCTCCCCAGGGCCTCTCTGTTTCTGCTGCATTCCTTTGTGTTTATCTGCCCTCTTCAACCCTATCCTGCAATCGGCTGCGTGTGGCACCTCGTGTCTAGAAGCGACATGGCTGAGGTTACAGGAGAGACAGGTGCAAGGGGAGCTCTTGCCCCGGAGCTATCCGAAGGAAAAGAGAAGCTGCAGGGGAAGAGGGTTGTAAGGTATTTCAGATTAAAGCCGACAAACAGCAAACACCTTGCCCCAGGCTACACATTCTCTGCCAATGCAAGCTGCAGCGGCTGCGAGCCCCAGAAACAGCAAAGCAAACACCGACTTCTCTGCAAGGGGGAGTTGTCACCTGTCAGGGATGTTTGCAAATTTATAGGGAGGTGGTGGTGGTGGTAAGGGGAGTAAAAAGAGCTTTCCTCCTTTTAAAAGACGGGGTGTTTGCACAGGTTTGCAATGCATATTTTGCTTTGTAAAGTCTTTTGTCCAGCATTCAACTGAGTGAAGGTGCTGTCTTCCACTGAAGACAAACTGGAACATTTATTAATGTACATAGATTAATGTGCTCGGAGCCACTGCCTTACAGTAAGGGTGAGGATGTGATGGAATTTCCCCGTTCCCCCTTAGACTTCACAAGTCAGCAAAAAACACTTCTTGAAGAAGTCAGTGTGCAACTCGGCCTCTCCAGAAATGCCTCCTGCAAAGCTGGGATCAAACTTATCATAAGCAAGATGTAACCGAATAGCAAAAGCTGCCTGCCCTCCTCTCCTAGCCCCAGTGCTTGCTTCGGCAGCACTGAGGACAAGAGGAAGGGATATTCCATTTGTGTTTCACTGCTTCACAGAAGGGAGAGGCAGACTCTGAACAAGGGCTTCAAGTGAGCCTGTCAGCTACCACAGTGCTCTGCAGACAGCTCAGAGGAACTGGAGATGGGGAGGCTTTGCTAGCACTCCATGCAGCAAGGCCAGGTTTGAGCATGGTGGGAGCAAAGTTTCTGCTGACAACCTTTAAACTTTTGGGGACTGTTTTTTTAAGAGGACATAGTTCAAACACAACATTACCACCCATTTTGCAAATCAGGAGCCCCTCTAAACATGAAGAATCTTTTGGACTAGCTATTGAAGAGACGCCATTTTACTGGAGCTGTGCTATGGTGTTGGAAACAGCCGAAACCCAGATGATGATTGAAGGCTTGCGTGTCACCCGTCTGTGCCCAACCCAAACGCAGAATGAAAAGATAACCAGACTTCTGTCTGTCATCTCTCCTTGTGCACTTGGATTAGCTTCACCACATTACAGAGCACATACCCAGCTTCAAATTGGCCTTTTTATCCTTTGCAACCTTGCAAGCCAAGAGCAGAGCACCGCAGCCTCCCCAGAAGTAACAGGTCAAGCCTTCTGTCATGGGGGACTGCAACCAGCATGACCTGGGAGCTCTTCCCTTGCAGATGTGATCCTCCAGGTTACAAACACTGCCAGGGTGTAGAACGCCAACATGCCATCATTGAGCACATTAAAAACGGTGGTTGATTAACCAGGGAATTAATTGACACAGTTTCTCAGGATAGAAACACAGAGGAACAAGAAAATTTACAGACGCCAACACAAATTTCAAACCACACATGATTTTTGCCCCCTAGTATACAAAACCCAAGAACATAAACAGGACTCAAACAGCTCAAACTCCTGAAATACCTCCTGCTCCAGCCTACAAGAATAGCACCTGTCGTCTTCACCAGAGTTATTGCTAGGGAAGAGCTGGTCAGTTTGTGCCAAAGGCAACGAAATAGCAACCACCAGTGCCTCATCTGCATTCCAGTCCTGAGCCATACTAATGGGACACCTATGGCCAAGACTTGTTACAAACACTCTCTAGCTTTCCCTGTCTTGGAGACACAGGAAGGAAAAAACCCAACCATGTACGAAAGCTTGGTTTCAGATCATATCTGACCTTTAAGAGAAGAAAAACCATTGAAGAACCCCTAACTTTGGTGAGCAAAATTGCAACTGTGCCCAGAATACCAACAGTTTTAACCCTGAGGCCACACAAACAAGCTCTAAGCAGGGAGAGAGCAGGGACAGTTGAGCAGCCAGGCAAGTGCAATAGACTCCTCAGCTCGTCTGCCTGTTTAGTTGCCTCATCCCTCTCTCCCACCACTGCTGCAGCAGAAGGAGGAGCAGCTAAGGAGTCAGTCTGCTCCCCCTCGCAGCCCCGGGCAGGCACAAAGGAGTGATGCCTTTCCATGGGTCACACACTGTCCAGTTTAGCCACGTGCACAGAACTGCTGCTCACCACTCCCAGAGTCATGCTACCAACCAGCTTCTGCGGGTGGGACACAACAGGCAAAGCTAGAAGGAGCTTCCTTAGTCAGAGGCAGCGGCCACAGCTCCTCCACCAAGAGGAAGAAGATGGCTACACGGCGAGAATAGCCCCAGCAAAACCTCCTCATCCGTCCCCAAAGGTTAAGGAAGTTCTTACTACTCACCCACATTGGGTCATTCAGCTCCGTGTCCTGCACCCGGACGCAGTCCATGCTAATCTCTATTTTGTTAGTAGGGCCATTTTCAGATGGGTCATCAATGAAGTTTAAATCAATCGGCTGAACTGAGCATATTGGCCTGAAAAGAGCAGAGTAATGCAGTTAAAAATCGGCCAAATTTTGTTTTCTGTGACCCCCCACTTGCTAGCGTGTCACCCAGGACATCGGCATGATCACGAACCAGTCTCAGGACAAAATAAGTAATTACTAATGAACAACTACCTCATCACTCGCTATGCTAACAGCAGCCCCTGAGCAGGACAGGGCCTGGAGGGACGTTTCACTTGCCTGACCAGAAAAATGAGGTAAGAGCACAGGAGTTAAATCACTGAAAGACAGAACTCATGGAGGATTTATAGCAGCAACTGTCTCAGCATCAGTCATGGCAAGTCAGGAATGGGAACAGTCAGTTTTATTCCTTGCAATGGACCTGACAGGGTGAACAGTGCACCATCTCTACCTCCTCTCCCTCCCTGGCATCAGCAAAAGAAGAAAATACGCAGTCTGGAAATAGAGTAATGACCCCATTTCCTTAGGGGAAAATGCCAACCATCTGCCTTCAGCGATCATGTGCTGGAAAGCAGTCAGCTCAGAAACCAAAGGTCTTGAAGAGAGCCAGTGTCACTGCTGGTGTCTACATCTGTTGCCCATAGCCTGGATGAAGAACATCTTGAGAGCTCAAGAGCTGTCAGCCATCACAGACTCACACCCACATCTTCTAATCAACAGGTACAGAAGGCTCCAAAACCCCCTGCATCAGTCTCCTGAGCATCCCAGTTATAAAGACGTCCTGTCCCAAAACACTTTATTCTGCAGGTTCCATGTAAGGGCTACTTACTGTTCCAGGAAGTCCCAGATATGCTGGAGCACCTCTGGGCTGAGGAATTCCCTGGGCTGCGAGCTCTGGGACATGGCTGATCGGTAGTAAGTCTCCTTCCAGGAGAAGTGGCTCGGAGTTTCTACAAACCTTAAAAAACAAAAGCAAAAAAAAAAAAAAAAAAAAAAAAAAAAAGGAAAAAAAAAAAAAAAAAAA
>Ga0065711_1042310_pt1 | contig 15476 bp, 17 predicted proteins | sample Hoacrofraction12_FD_59098 | JGI IMG/M metagenome (GOLD analysis project Ga0065711, IMG submission 59098) | Hoatzin crop microbial communities from Cojedes, Venezuela - Epithelial fraction 12 v2 (version 2) | ecosystem: Host-associated > Birds > Digestive system > Esophagus > Crop | place... | reverse complement strand
CAGGTCTTAAATATCTCCAGAGAAGGAGACTCCACAACCTCCCTGGGCAGCCTGGGCCAGGGCTCCATCACCCTCAGAGTGAAGAAGTTCTTCCTCGTGTTCAGCTGGAACTTCCTCTGCTTCAGTTTGTGCCCGTTACCCCTTGTCCTGTCACTGGGCACCACTGGGAAGAGTCTGGCATCGTCCTCCTGACCGCCCCCCTGCAGATATTTAGAGGCATTGATAAAGTCCCCTCTCAGCCTTCTCTTCTCCAGGCTAAACAAGCCCAGCTCCCTCAGCCTTTCCTCGGAGGAAAGATGCTCCAGTCCCCTTCCTCATCCTCATAGCCCTCCACTGGACTCTCTCCAGTAGCTCCTCATCTTTCTTGAACTGGGGAGCCCAGCACTGGACACAGCACTGCAGACGGGGCCTCACTAGGGCAGAGTAGAGGGGGAAGGAGAACGTCCCTCGGCCTGCTGGGCACACTGCTCTTGATGCACCCCAGGAGACCACTGGCCTTCTTGGCACCCAGGGCATGCTGTTGGCTCTTTGTTGATTTGTTGCCCCCCAGCACTCCCAGTCCCTCTCCACAGAGCTGCTCTCCAGCAGGGTCACCCCAGCCTGTACTGGTGCCTGGGGTTGTTCCTCCCCAGGGGCAGGACCCTGCATTTGCATTTGTTGAACCTCATCAGGTTCCTCTCTGCCCAGCTCTCCAGCCTGTCCAGGTCACGCTGAATGGCAGCACAGCCTGCTGGTGTATCCACCACACCTCCCAGTTTGGTGTCATCAGCAAACTTGCTGAGGGTACACTCTAACTCTTCATCCAGGTCGTTGGTGAAGAAGGGATTGGATTGTCTTGTTTCAAAATCGGATATTGGTGGCAAACTGAATGTCACAAACCAAGCAGGATATCACAGCACTGCTGTCCACCTTGGCTTTATTTTGTGAATTCTGGGACTCAGGAGAGGATTGGGACCTTAACAGCTCAGCTTCGGCTCTGCCTCCGTGTCTGTTAGCTTTTCCCACAGCTGCCGCTACTTTCTGTGCCGTGCTGTTCCAGGACGCATCCAGGGAAATGCCAATGCTCTCAGCTGGGCAGATGGTCAGGAGAGGCATCCCATCTCGCTGTCATTGATTTTATGCCTATTCCACATAATTTACTCTTTTGTAGTTACTGGACTTGAAACGGCTTGATTGTGCATTCATTAGAGCTATGTAATCCTGTGGTTTCCTATAAAATCTCTTTTCCTCCTTCAGTTCCTTCTGATCGCTTGTTAGAACCACCTGCCATTCTCCATAGATCGGATGGCAAGGCTGGAAGGGGACAGGGACCGTTTCTGACTTGGGGATTTATAGGTGGTTCCTATAACACACAGAGCACCCACAGGCTTAGGCTGTGTCCCACCATGCAGAGTAGGGCTGGGTAACCTTCCCTGACACAGTGCAAAACATCCCAGCAGCTGCCCCACTCGAGCAGAATGACCAAGAACAAAAAACATTGAGGCGTTTACATTCATTTCTTTGTCCCTTAAAAATCAGACTTTCACCTGTGGTTTGGCTGTATTGACTGTAACGTGAACTTACACCTTCTTATGGAGGAGGCCAGCTCCAAATAGTGGGGTGCGAAATCCTTGAGCGAGCCCCAAATGCTGGAAACAAGTGCTGAGCTGATGCTGGGGGCAGAGAGCGACACTTGGGCATTCTAGACTCCACGGCAATTTTTGCAGAACATCAGAAGGAGCTGCGCATCCAATGAAGCACCTAAGCTGTACCCTGGATTGTATCCGTCTAAGAAGGAATCTTTTAAAAGTCCGAACCCACACGGTCTGCACGGTCAATGAAAAGCGGTCAGGGCCTTTGGAAACCTCCAGAGGCACCTGCACTGGGTACCCCAACTCTGACAGGCTTTCCCGCTGGAGCCTTCAACAGCACCGAGCCCTCCACTGCCTCGGCTGGAACCCCAGCCTATAGTGGACAAGCACTGTTGTACCAGGTTTGGGGAATTCAGGGTGTGAGCTAGTTGCCTAAATTACCCACACTAAACCCCATCCAGACTCTCAAAAATCATGAGTCCGAGGGCCAGTTCTGCCCCAGGTAGGTACAATTTACAGTTCCTCCTCCCATCTGCGCTGTCTGTCGTAAACTCTGCTGCAGTGCAGATCTAGCGCGCTGTTAATATTTGATGCTCGACACCCATAAGATGGCTGCAAATCAGCAGCGGGCGACTCCCACCGTTTCATTAATGAGGTCTGTTACAGTAATTCAGGATGATTATACACACTGTGAGATCTTTATTATTATCTATTATTTATTATTGTGTTATAAAACTGCATCTAGCTACACAGAAATTTTTTAGTTAAACAGTCATTTCAAATTTCTTCACAGTATGAAAAATAAAAAAGTCATCTTTAAGTAGGACATGGAAACGGTGATGGGTTCAAATGATGATCAGAACCAATAAACAGAAATCTGGGGTTCGGGTACTCTGCCATATCACTAGGCAAAATGTCACCGGGGTGTTTGACCTTGAACGCCTCCGTTCCTCTTTGAAAAAAAGTCTGCATCTCTCATGATGTTGTGAATCTTGACTAACATTTTCCAAGCACTTTATGCTGCTCAGATGAAAGACTTTCCTAATGCAAAGTATTATTACATGTTAAGTTCATGTCTGGAGCAAATTTTTAAAACAAACCATATGAAAAGCAGAATTAAGAATGGAAATGCTGATCCAGCCATTAAGTGCTTCACATCAGAGAGCGCGCAGAGGGTCTCCTTTCATGTTGTTTATTTCAAACAAACAACTCTGGGAATCTCCTGTGGAAATGAAACGCAAAAACCAAAGCCCTTTCATGGGTATTTTTGGTTTATCTCTGCATGAATCTTAAATTCATCATGTGGAGAGAATGTGGAACACATTTTTTTCCCCGTATACACTCACTTTCCCACAACGAATAAAATCCATTTTCTTGTACAAGTTTGTCTGCTTGTTCACCCAAGGGTAACAAAATAACCCAGAAAGCAGGAACACCCTGTCCCTGAACCCAGTTGACAACTAAATAAATAAATAAGAGAAACAGAGGGATGACTCGGAGGGTTCCCAGGCAAACCTGCCCTGTTTAACATCGCGTCTGTAGTGACCACCGACACATGAGTCCCAGAGCTCCCCATTCCTCAGCTCTTGCTCAGCAGTGAGTAATCAGCCCCAGCGCAGTGACTCACGCCGGCTCGGAAATGCAGCTGAGCTGTGTGTCAGTGTCAAGGTTTTAGAAAATGTGAGTGGGAAGGGGAAGATCTCTGCACCTGCCTGCACTGGAGCGGGGGGGAAGCCTGGCACGCTGTGGGGTCCTTGTGCGCTTGAGTTACAGCTGCTGGCGCGCAGGCCATCATACCAGAGGCTCCCAGCACATTCAGCGCTCCAGAGGAATTTTGCTTCTGTATTTTGTCTTCTCTTCCACTCTCCTTCCAGCACACACGTAGGCTTCACTCTTTTTTTTTTATTTAATCCTTCAGATACCGAGATTTCAGTGCTAGAGTCACAATATCGAACCACAAGTTAGCTGTCAGCTGAAACCCTTCTCTGCTGCAGGAAAAGCTTCGCTTTTCCCAGAGAATCCCGATGTGAATCCCGACGTGAACACGCAGCGGAGGAGGCAGCCAGCTTCATCAGGAGGAAACTCATCTTTGCTGTTAACTCAGTTTCTAAGCTGTAGCAAACAAGCCATGCAAACCAGGCTTGTCACAGGTGGTCTCTAAGGATTAATCCTAATCAATATCGCCTGTTTAAATATTAGACAGCAGCTCGAAGATATGCCTCCACACTTTAGAATGAGAGGAGTCAGGCTGGGGATTCAGTTAAATCCTTAAATCCCCCAGATGGAGATTCAGTTAAACTCTTCGCTTGGGATGGAAGAAAGTGCCCTCTGGAGACATCTTTCTCTGTCGGCTCAAGATTGGACTCTGGTTGCCTAGCTTAGACTAACCATCCCGTTTTCAATGGCTTAGCAACATCTCATGTCTTAGGAGCGCTTTGTATGGTTTGGGGCTTCAAAAGATCCTTGACTCATTTTCTTCCATTACACAAAATTTTCTTACACCCCATTGGCAATTCACTTGCACGGGTGATAGTTTGTCTTGTGATAAAGAGATGGTATCACTTTCTTTTTTTTGTTGTTCTGGCAGTTTGGTTTTGAAAATTTGTTCCAGTAACACTTGGTTGCTCGCTGCTCTGAACCCTTACATATTCTGCTGATCAGATGTCAAAGGAGCAGAGGGTACTTGGTTGTTCATGGCCATGCTGACATTCACAACTGTGTTTCAGTGAAATATCCACTCCTGCGTAATTCAAACAAATACTCCCCCCACGTACCGCTGCTGGATGTATGATTTATCCTGTGGGAATTTTTTGATCTTAGCAGGTCTACAATTTTTAGACATGATCTATAATTTGTGCGTGTGCTTTGAACTTGGCATGTCTCTACCTTTCTTCCCTGCTATTCCTTCCATTGCTGACTGGGGCGATGCTGGGATGCAGACATAGCATTTTACATTGATTTTGGTCACAAAGATATTTTCACATCAAATTGCTTCTTAAGATTCTGCAGGAGTGTCTCCTCATTTAAGAACGGCTCACAGCAATCTTTGCTGCTTGTGGATTTCTCTGTATCGGTGATGAATTGCCTCCACTCAGCCCTGGAGAATGAGCTTATTCATCAGCATTGCACATGCCAATAGGTGTTAATGGAGTTAGCCTGAGCTCCTTTGGGATGGACCTTTGACTTGCTGTACCCTTCCCTCCTATTCTAGAAGTAACACAAATGAGTTCATCGTTTGAGATTCATTATGGCATAGATTAGCCATTTTGTGCAGTTCACCATTACAATTATCTATGTTTTCCCCAAGCAGCAGATGGCAATTTGTAAATGATTAACTTTCACCTGTGGCACGTTCCATGCATTGAAAATGCTTTTGGAAGCCTCCTAGGCTTCTGCAGGGACCCAACAGCCTGTATGGCTGCGCCGGCAGCCTTTGCACACTATAGCTACAAGTGATAACTGTTCTCACTTTGCCTGCTAATTCATTCACCCCCTTTGCAACATCAAAATTCCCCACTGTGACCTAAAGAATGTCTATTTGAAAAAAAAAAACCCAACCCAAACTCATTTGTGCCTGGTAGAGCGTTATGAGCGCTGTCTTCTCTCCCGCCTTTAAAACAACCTCTCTGACACACTGGGTCTGGCAACTCCTGCTGCAGAAGTTTGCAGCGTCGGCAGAGCCAGCTGCCCACCCCCTTGGCCAGCAGTGAATTTCGCAGAGCAGAGTCAGCAGAAGCAAAAAGCCGCCCAGTCCCCAGCAGCTTCAGGGCGAAGCCGAGCTTCGGCGGGCGCTTGGCAGGCCATGATTTTTAACTGCGGGCAGCAGTTCTGCTTAGAAAATGAGCATGTTGATTAAAATCCCTTCCTACAGTTGGCTCATGCATGCAGACTCCGTGACATAAAGTAATTACCTAAACTGTGTTATATCCTCTCAGCAGAATATGAGAGAGATTCCTCAACAAACAAATCTGTGTTAATTGACCGTCTGCAGCGCAAGCGTTCCGTCACTTCTATTAAATGGCCTTTGAAAGCATTCATTTTCTATTTTCTGATTTTCTTGCCTCTGTAATAAATATATATTTACAACTACAAGAACTCAGGAAAAATGCTGTGTTTGGAATGAAGCGATCAAGTCAGTGATCAAGTCTGTTAAAACAAACTTCTGCTGGTGTAAATAAGTGGAATACTGATGTCAGAAAAAGCTACAGTGATTTGTATCAGTCAAAAATCTAGGCCCATTGGCTTAAAAAATGTTTGTCATGATTTATTTTAATAGGCATAAGTGACTCAAAGTCACCTGAAATCCAACCCAAAGGCTTTCTGGAAGATTGTCCTGGAGGTTGTAGAACTGACTGAAGACTTGATGAACAGACAAAATTTCTGCAAATCTTTGTAGTGCCAAAAAAGAGCGCTGAATGAGAAACCCAGCAAACATTTCTGCTTTACTCCTGCAAACAGCATGCTTTTATGCGACACGTTTGAAGAAGCCTGTCACTTTTTTATTTCTTTTACCATTGCGTAGGACACTGCAAAACATTTATCCTGACATTACACACATTTTTATTTAAACGGCAGCGAGACTGAGAGCTCCACTCCAGGTACGAGAGCGTGCCCGCGGCTGAGCACATCTGCACCCCGTCAGCGGGGCAGCTGACCTTGCCAGCTGCTTCTCACTTCCAGCTGTTTGCTTTCCTTATCAGCCCTGTGCCTCATCCACACACCTCTGCCCAGCTCCGTGCTGCGGAGCGGGGTGCAGAGCAGAGTTCAGCAGGAGCCTGCTGCCCTCCCTGAACTGGTTATCGCTCGGAGAGTACGCGCCGGCCTTTTCGCTTTGCCAAAGAGTTTAAAGAAAGCACGCTTTTGGGTAAAGCATTAACGAGATGATTTTACTAGGAGGCAGTGGTTGCAATTTCCCTTGATAGCTACCAACTATTAATTGCAGAGCTACAATAATTCTACAGAGGCCAGCTGTGTTAAAGTGGATTTCTAAAAGGACCTTGTACCATACTGGCACCAGTTTCTCTAAGAGCCTGAGAAATCTTCAACAGATGAATTCTTCCAGTGCTTACTCTTACTACAGTTCATATTGGAGACTTGCCCACTGAAGAAGATATCCTTCGGGACAGGGGTGAGTATAAAGACTAATATATAAATATAGCGCTTGGAAAATGCTCCACTTAACATTAAAAGGCTTGACTTCTAGGAATGAGATTCAAAAAATGAAGGGATGACAACTGCCTGGTTGTAGGCAGAAGGGTGAAGAAATGTTTTGTGTGCAGGCATGCACGTTCCTTCATGATGTCCAGGTTTACTTGGCTCCACAGGTATTGTCATAAAGTTCACCCATGTGCAACCAGGTATTATTTTCTCATTTTGCAGTCTCAAAAAATAGCTACTTTTAAAACTCACCTCTTCACACACATAAGGAAAACATTTAAAAATCACATTGGCAAGGAAGCTAATGAATACAAAGTTTATGAAGTATAAATTATATACTTTTATATTATCCTGGGCTGCATCCCCAGCAGCGTGGGCAGCAGGGCAAGAGAGGGGATTCTGTCCCTCTTCTCTGCTCTGGTGAGACCCCACCTGGAGTCCTGCGTCCAGCTCTGGAGTCCTCAGCACAGGACAGACATGGACCTGTTGGAGTGGGGCCAGAGGAGGCCACAGAAATGATCCGAGGGCTGAAGCACCTCTGCTGGGAGGAAAGGCTGAGAGAGTTGGGGCTGTTCAGCCTGGAGAAGAGAAGGCTGCGGGGAGACCTTATTGCGGCCTTCCAGTACCTGAAGGGGGCCTATAGGAAAGATGGAGAGAGAATTTTATCAAGGCCACTAGTGACAGGACAAAGGGTAAAGGTTTTAAACTGAAAGAAGATAGAGTTAGACTGGATATAAGGAAGAAATTTTTTGCAGTGAGGGTGGGGAAACACTGGCACAGGTTGCCCAGAGGTGGTTGATGCCCCATCCCTGGAAACATTCAAGGCCAGGCTGGACGGGGCTCTGAGCAACCTGATCAGGTTGAAGATGTCCCTGCTCCTTGCGGGGCAGCTGGACTAGATGGCCTTTAAAGATCCTTTCCAACCAAAACTATTCTACAATTCTATGATTCTGTGAAATCAAAACTAAATCTTTAATCTATGAAATCTATGAAACTGGTGTTTAACATCTTTATCAATGGTCTAGATGAGGGAATTCAGTGCTCCCTCAGGAATTTTGCAGATGACACCAAATTGGGTGGGAGCAGTGGGCTACTTGAGGGTAGGAAGGCTCTGCAGAGAGGATCTGGACAGACTGGATAGATGGGCTAAGGCCAGCTGTATGAGGTCCAAGAAGGCCAAATACCAGGTCGTGACCTTGCATCACAACAACTCCATGCAACACGACAGGCTTGGGGAAGAGTAGCTGGAAAGCTGCCCGGTGGAAAAAGATCTTGGGATGTTGGTCAACAGCAGGCTGAACATGAGCCAGCAGTGTGCCCAGGTGGACAAGAAGGCCAACAGCATCCTGGCTTGTATCAGGAATGATGCAGCCAGCAGGAGTAGGGAGGTGATCATGCCCCTGTACTCGGCACTGGTGAGGCCACACCTGGAGTGCTGTGTTCCATTTTGGGCCCCTCACTACAAGAAGGACACTGAGGTGCTGGAGTGTGCCCAGAGAAGGGCAACGAGGCTGGTGAGGGGTCTGGAGAAGAAGTCTGATGAGGATCGGCTGAGGGAACTGGGGCTGTTTAGCCTGGAGAAGAGGAGGCTGAGGGGGGACCTTATTGCTCTCTACAACCACCTGAATGGAGGTTGTAGTGAGGCAGGTGTTGGTCTCTTCTCCCAGGTGGCGATCGATAGGACAAGAGGCAATGGCCTCAAGTTGCATCAGGGGAAGTTTGATTGGATATTAGGAAACATTTCTTTACTGAAAGAGTGGTCAGGCATTGCACCAGGCTGCCTAGGGCAGTGGTGGAGTAACCATCCCTGGAGGTGTTCAAAAAATGAGTAGATATGGCACTTTGGGATATGGTTTAGTAGGAACGGTGTTCTTGGGTGGATGGTTGGACTCGATGATCTTAGAGGTCTTTTCAAGCCTATGATTCTATTAAAAGCTCCTCAAGTTGTTTTGTCCTTTCATCACTTGTACTGCCCTAGAAGGCTCAGGAATGTCAGAACATGGCATAGAATAATTGAACTGATTGATAAAGTCAAGTGCCAATTGCAGTTTTGGACAATCGGAAAAGATTCTTCAGAAACATATCATGATTACTTTTGTGGCAGCAAGTCAATATTAAAACCTCCCTTGACCAAGCTCTTCTGCAAAAACTGGCATGATGATAAATATTTTATTGCTTTAAAGCCAGAGGAGACTGTTAAAATTTTGGTTTCCATGAACTGTGAAACTCGCTGCCTATCAGCTGTACTTGTACACATTCCCATGCCATGACAAATGTGGGCTGTCAAGAAGCAGGTTAACCCAACCGTCTGTGTGCTTACCCCAGTCAGGCTGAAGGGAATACACCTCACCGTAGCATACTTTCCCCTGGAATTAACCCACCTCAAACTGCCTTTGCGGCAACAGCGAGTGAGGATGCGCATGGGTGGAGCAGCTGACATCGACATTTTACCCCTCAGTAACTTGTATAAGAGCTCTTACCATAGAATCATGGAACCATAGAATGTTTTGGGTTGGAAGGGACCTTTAGAGGTCATCTAGCCCAGCTCCCCTGCAGTGAGCAGGGGCATCTTCAACTAGACCAAGTTGCTCAGAGCCCCGTCCAACCTGGCCTTGAATGCTTCCAGGGATGGGGCCTCCACTACCTCTCTGGGCAATCTGTTTCAGTGTCTCACCACTGTCATGATTAAAAATTTCTTCCCTATATCTAGTCTAAACCTACCCTCCCTTAGTTTAAAGCCATTACTCCTTGTCCTATCGCAACAAGCCCTGCTGAAATTTTTTCCTCATCCTTCCCATAGGCCCCCTTCAGGTACTGAAAGGATGCTAGAAGGTCTCCCTGAAGCCTTCACTTCTCCAGTCTGAACAGCCCCAACTCTCTCAGCCTTTCCTCATAGGAGAGGTGCTCCAGCCCCTGGATCATCTTTGTGGCCTCCTCTGGACCTGCTCCAACAGCTCCATGTCCTTCTCGTGCTGGGGGCTCCAGAGCTGGACGCAGGGCTCCAGGTGGGGTCTCACCAGAGTGGAGTAGAGGAGCAGAATCACCTCCCTCGACCTGCTGGCCACGCTTCCCTTGATGCAGCCCATGATACAGTTGGCCTTCTGGGCTGCAAGGGCACATTGGAGTCCTTCTTGGCAGGGCTGCTCTCAATCCCTTCATCCCCCAGCCTGTATTGATAGTGGGGCATTGCCCTGACCCAGGTGTAGGACCTTGCACTTCATCTTGTTGAACCTCATAAGGATCACACAGGCCCACTTCTCCACCTTGTCCAGGTCTCTCGGGATGGCATCCTGTTCTTCTGATGTGTCAGCTGCACCACTCAGCTTGGTGTCACCTGCAACCTTGCTGAGGGTGCACTCAATCTTGCTAAGTCATTGATGAAAATGTTAAACAGGACCCTTGAGAGGCACCACTTGTCACTGGTGTCCATTTGGACATTGAGCTGTTGACCACTACCCTCTGGCTGCGATCTTCCAACCAGTTCCTGTTGTTCACATGCCTGAGTTCCTGATCACCTCCTTGACTTCTTTCATATCACAAGGCATTATTAGGACATCTTATCTTGTTTTGTGAGCTGCAAAGTCTCACTCAGCATCATTTTAATGAATCCATATTGTTAATGCAAGTTTTCAGTCGCACAAAGTTTTCTAGGAAAACTAACAGTCCAGGTCAGTCTTGTAGCACATTACTAATTGGAAAGTCAGTTGTGCTCCTTCAGATAACAAACTGACTTCTAAGGAAAAAGATTATCCCCCTCCTTTTTGTCTTCAAAACCTTCTGTTTAGACATGTATGATGTTAATCAAAAATAGCATCATCATGCTACATGAGAAGAGGTTACAGAAAAAGCGCCACAGATGATCGTGTGCCACCATAAAACAGCAGATCCCTGCAGTGGGATAACAATCCTCTCTAGTCTTAAACATCTTTATTACTCCAGCCTGTCCCCTGCAGCAAAGTTCAAAGTCTTTTTTTTCTTTAATATAAGCATGGTTAATGCCACCGTGCTATTTTCTCAAGCACATTACAGATGGGGGGACATGCAGAGGGCTCTTGTGCGTGGTCACATACTCAGACAGTGATGGAGCTGGGAACGGGATCCATACGTCCCGGCTGCCGGTCCCTTGCTTCCTTGTCATCTATCACCGGGCTCCCTTTGTCACAGCTGACTTCCTTGACACATGCTCTCACGATGTTATTCTTCAGCTGCGAGAGCCTTCGCTGTCGTCCAGATGAAAACCATCTGCAGCTGTGCAGTTAAAGCCTCAGTCAGACCTTTGGACCTCTTTCCTGGCTTCAGCTAGTTTTCGGTGATAATGGCGGTGGTTAATACTTGCACCTCTTAAAATGAAAAATGAGCACGGAGATAAACACACCTCAATCAATAAATTCTCCTGTCCTCTCTAATACAAATGTTGACTTATTTTTTTTGTTTTCCTGCCATGTTACTACAGATGCCCTAAGCAGTACGTTAACCCTGTATTGCATGTGCATGGTCCTCTGTGTCCAAATTCTTGAAGAGACATGAGCAGAACAGCAAAGATAAGGGACTATTTAACGTCTTAATTTTTACTAAACAGAAACAGTTTATAGTGCAACCCAAGCATGTAATTTTGATTTATTTTACAACTGAAATTGTTTTTCATAGACATGGGCTTTGAGCTTCCTCCCAGAGAAGGTGGCATAGGTGTTACATTTGGCTTCAGCAGAACTTGAATACTGCTGCAGTCCAGCTACAAATTTTAGTCATATTTTAAATTCAAAAATAGTTCTTTATACAGTGCAAGAGTACATTGGATTTGTCAGAGGTGAACAGAAGGGTTCTGGGGCTGCTGCACTGGAACAGACTTTTGTGAATCCTTGTGGATTAAAGATCAAGTATGCAAACTGCTTGCAGTTGGGAAAGGCTGGTGTGATGATCCCTGTGGTGCCTTCAGATCCCGCAGTCTGACCTGGTTTGATACCCTGTATATGCCATATAAATTGAGCCCATAATTTCTAACGGAGCTAATGCATGCATTTATCTGCAATGTACATATTTTACTATATATATGTTACTCTACAGATATTCTCTTTCCATATGTGTATGCATAAATGTATCAGTATGACCAAGAAGAGCAGTCTAAATGCTACAGCAGACGAGAACGTTGTCTCACCTTCTGCACGGGGAGCTCACCACAGCTCTCGCTGACCCGCTCGGCTCCAGGCTCTTCCGCAGCACGGATGCTCTGTCTTGCCACTGTTTGTTGTGCACACGGGTCCCAATCAAAACTCACAGCCCCTGTTGTGTGAGGCTGCTTGTGTCACGGCGAACTCAAACTAACAGTCTGCATGAACGGAGAGTATATCTGCAAAATCTAATAAACCAGGAGACACACTGCTGCGCAATCCCAAGAGTTCTCAAGGTATGTGGTTTGAAAACCACACCAATGTAAGTTTATATCTGCAGCTCAATTAATTTCCTGAGAGGAAAGATAATGCCGTAGAAGAACAGACACTATAAGGTCCCTCTTTATAGGTCAGAGATTCAGCCTCTGGTAAGTTTAACGAGTATTTCACTGGCATTCTCTTAGATGCCAAACTGTTACATGTGAGGCCACAGCACAAAGAGGTTTCTTAAATTACTGGAGGAATAAATGAGCTCTTATAACACACTTCGAAATGTCACTTGCATTCTGCAGCAACCCGCAAATCCCCAAGTGTGTACAGAATCCCACTCCACAAACTATTGTTTCCTTCCTGCTGCTGGAAAATAGCTTAAATAAAATCCGAAGCCTCAGTGCTGAATGTAAGTGTGCATTTCACTGCTTTTATAGCTTTTCTGTAACACTCTTCCTAGTTTTTTAACCAAAAATTTAACCATTGCTTCAATCAAATTAGCATTCAATAGAGGTTTGCATGTTAGACAAAGTGCATTCATGTGCATCTGACAGCAAGCACTCTGCACCCTGGAGATAAAGAATCGAAATCAGATTCAAGCTTTATTTTGCAGTGCCAGGTAAGTTTTAGAAACACAGAATTTGCAATTTCTTTCTCACTAAGTTGCAAAAATCAGTCTGATGGCTGTTGTCAGCTAATAGGAGGAAACAGATGAGAAGCCCCCCGGCAGGGCACTACTCAGAGTCTGCACGTGGCAGGGAGACAATTCATGGCTACAGAGAAAACCTTATTTTTAAAGTATACAATACATCCCTGCTCCCAGAAGCAGATAAGCTAGAATTTTAAAATTAAGGAAATAAAGTATGTGAAAAATGTCCATACAGTAACAATAAAGTCAAAACCATATACACGTGTGTATATATACATCTTTCTACATCTTCCTCTGGCAGTGTGTGCATGAGCCAAAAACGCTCCAAATGCTGTGAGCTTGTTAAAAATAACCCTTCTTACAATCCTGTCCTATATCCTCAGAAGTCAACAGTGGGAGATCTTACATGCAGCCACTTCTGCAGACCATTTAGAAATGAGATACTAGAGACAGAGCACTTCCCTTACTCCCCATCCTGTGCTTTGTGCCAGGCTGGGGTGGAAGGGGCGTGCAGGAATTCCCACCTTTGCCATTTGACCTTTTGTGTAGCCCCAGGCAAGCGACGTCTCCATTCCCCTGCCTACATTTGTCCCCCATGCACATTTAGAACATAAACTTCTCCTGAGGGGTTACGGTGCAAGGCCCCTGACATATTTCCAGGCACTCTTGAAATCAAGATAATAATCCTATCAGTTCAGCCCCAGGAAAAGAAAACAGACTTCTCTTCTGACAGTTCACACGCAGCTTTATGTTTTGTCGTGACCCTCGATCCAGCACCGACAGGCAGAAGACGGATGTACAAACTCAAGATTCATGCAGCAGCTCTCTCCCAGGGACATAATGGAAGCTCTGCCCCCAGCCAGAGGCGGAACCAACTGTTTGGGGAGCTTTCTCAATTTCAGATTGCTGCTTTGGGACAACGTTGTCTGACAAGCTCCAACGCAAGCTATGAAGCCCCTTTATTTTGCTGTGCTTTGGAACAGTATTAGGCAGGAAAAGCTGATTTAATTTTGCGAAAACTGTGTGAAAAGCTTTCGATGATAATTCAGTTAGCTCACTGTGTGTATTTATGGGTATTCCTAGTTAAAACAAGGTGTTCTGCTCATGCTTGTACAAAAAGAGGCCGTGATTCATGAGTTCCGAGAAAGCGCCTTGAAGAACATTAAGAAGCAGAATAAAATTCCAGTAGCGTTCAGAAAATTGGAGCCCAGCCCGAAGAGGTGTCACGGTTACCTTCCCTCGCTCAGGTCCAATGTCAAGCAATAACAGTTCCCCGCACCATTCAGGAACTGATCAAAGCTGTCGGCCTGGCCAGCAGTGCTGTGGCGTGGCAAAGGCCTTTTAATGTCTTCTTTCCTCCTCCCCCAGCTTCCCTGTCTTCTGTCAAGCAAGCATGGACCGTACGTTTGGTTTTCATTATTGGTGTCTGCCTTCCGTGGCAGCCACGCTGGTGTCTGTGCTTTTGCATCTCGTCTTTTACAGTTCTTAGCTGTCTGTTTCTCCTCTGATGCAAAGTTAAGTCAGGTCTGCCAGGAGGTTTAGAGGATTAGGAGGCTGCAGGCTACACGGTTTGTAGATACCGCAGCCAGCAATGTCCTGCCCTTTCCTCAGACAGACAGGTATTATATCTTCAGTGTTTGCTACAGATGAGTAGATTTAAGCAGTCATTTCTGCAAAAGACCCAATAGAAGTTGTCCTTGCTTGGATTGATCTAAAGATTCAAATCTATTTCAGATGAAATTTTGGAACATTTTGTCATTAAATGCATTATATTTAGTAAACCAAACTCAAAAGTAAATTCACACAGTTAAAAGTTCTTAAAAAAACTGTTCTTAGTAAATTATTTTCTTATAATGTATATTTTAATTCAAAATTGAGGCTAGTTAGGGTTTCAGCTTCACTGAAACTTCAGCTTCTGTAGAAAAGACTATATTCTGTGATAATACCCATTTTAATCAGTAAAAAAGGTTTTCACTAGATCATATTCATACTTAATATTTTAATTCATACTTCATATTTTACACTTCTATGGGCCTGTCTGTATTTCCAAAAAGCTGGAAATTTAGTCCACTGCAGGTCTGAAATCCTCCCGAATTATCTGTTCCTCCTACTTAGTGACATAACAAGGAATCTTCCCCAGCCCTGGAATTCTCTTTCCCTCTCCATTCCTGTGGGGCTTGCGTATGTGTTAGCAGGCACAGAAGATGCAATATTCAACAAGCAAGGAGACCTTTTCTGTCTGCAGATATTGGGTTAAAAACGTCAAATTACTTTGTGAAAACTTTGCGTTGAATAGGTTTCAGGTTGCAGTGTAGACCCCTCGGAAACGCTGCCTCTGTACCATTCAGAATGGAGTCTTTCCTTTACGAAAGAGGCAGCGACGAAGCCCGTGAATCACCTCCCAGGTATTTTCACAACACCATAACGCCTGATGGTTTGAACTCAAGAAAGATGAGGAGCTACTGGAGAGAGTCCAGAGGAGGGCTACCAGGATGATGAGGGGACTGGAGCATCTCTCCTACAAGGAGAGGCTGAGGGAGCTGGGCTTGTTCAGCCTGAAGAAGAGAAGGCTGAGAGGGGACCTTAGAAATGCCTATAAATAACTGAAGGGTGGGTGTCAGGAGGATGGGGCCAAGCTCTTTTCAGTGGTGCCCAGTGACAGGACAAGGGGCAATGGGCACAAACTGAAGCACAGGAAGTTCCGTCTGAACATGAGGAAGA
>Ga0065711_1009828_pt1 | contig 15477 bp, 24 predicted proteins | sample Hoacrofraction12_FD_59098 | JGI IMG/M metagenome (GOLD analysis project Ga0065711, IMG submission 59098) | Hoatzin crop microbial communities from Cojedes, Venezuela - Epithelial fraction 12 v2 (version 2) | ecosystem: Host-associated > Birds > Digestive system > Esophagus > Crop | place... | reverse complement strand
TGGGGGGGTGTGGGGTTGGGGGGGCGTTGGGTAGCAGGGAACTGTACAGATGGGTGCCTGACTGAGGTTGTTTCAGTGTCGTGCTCTGGATCCGTGCCCGGTGTGTCACAGCAGTGGCAGACAGGGACCACAGACCTCCTGGAGAATGCTTTCTCCTGCCCTTGCTCCTGCTAGGTGCGAAGGGTTCTGGCTGAGCCCTGAAATGCAGCTGAGGCTGTGTTCAAGGTCAGATGTGCACCTGGCTTCTCTGTGCCCCTCTGGCAGTTCACCTGAGAGTTGGGGAGCTGAGCCTCTCCTGCTTGCCAGCGAGGGCAAAGCTATCCTGCAAAGCTGTGCTGATTTAGTGAATCTGTCCTTTCTGAGGGCAGGGGGGAAACACGCAGCTGAAAAGTCTCGAACTGACTCCACTTCTCCAGGATTAGCACGGGGGAGAGTCACCCCTTCCTGCCCCTGACCCCTTCTAGTTCTCCACCTCTGTCCCAGCACAGCTGTCGGGTCATTCTCTGCCGCGGGCCACCGGCTGGTGGGGACCTCACCTCTCCAGCCAAGGGACATTGGGTGGTGGCTGAGCAGGGCCCGGTGATCTCGCCATATGCCTGGCTATGGAAACACGCTGTAGGCCTGCCAGGTGCTGGGAGCAGAGGGAGAAAATCCACTTACTTCATCCCACCAAAATGGTCATGACAATTTACCACCGAAGGCTCCGTATCAGCCCTGTTCCACCATGACAGTTATGAGAAAATATCAGACAGTGTTTTGTGCAGTTCCCTTTCCTGTGGGCAAGAGGGATTTGGAAATGAGAATTCATTGTGCCCAAGAGGGAAAATTTTGAAGTGCTGGAAGTGAAAACAGGGAGCAGGGGGAAATGGTGGGTTGGTGCCAGACAAGGGCTGTGTGCTGGCACAGCAACAGGTCTTGTACTGGACACAGATTCCTCTGCCGACTCTCTGACCAAGGCTTGGGGTTTGCCCGAGTCTCTGGCAGAGGAGACTCAGTGTTTTATGCCATTTTTTGGGTAAAATGCGATGGCTGGATTATCCCTTCAGCTGCCTGCAGCCATGCTCCTGTGTGCCCAGCGCTTGCCCCGGCTGTGGGTGCTGTGGATGGCTGCCCAGCCTGGTGCTGTTTACAGCCCTTGGCTTTGCTATTTCAGGTCTTCATGTGGTGTCCCGGGGACAGTCTTTTGTGTGACATCTAGTTCAGTAAATATGTAATGTGTTGTTTTAGGGCTTTATTGCTCTTACGCAGCGCTAATGTAATGCTGTTCAGAGAGCTCTGGCATGCCTATTAGCAGCTGAAGTGGAGCAAAGGAAGGATGTGCTTCCTCTTCAAGCCCATCATCTTGCCTTCTTGATGCTCTCAGCCATGGTACAGTGGTTTAAAGGAGACAACTTGTCTCTGTTAGCACTCAGTGGAAAACAGTCAATGGGATCGTTAGAAGTGACTATGGATTGGCCTTGTTTTTAAAAGGGATCTGAAATATTTGGCCAAAGTCCTGTTGGAGCATTTTCAACTTTGGCAAAAGCTGTCTGCTAGATGACTGGTTTCAAGAGTTCCTACCAGAATCGTGCTCTTGAGTTTCGGGTGACCTCCCTGGGGAGCTGCGGGTGCTCCGAAGGGCTTTAGCCAGTCTAGGAGGTGCCACCGGCACCATGCCCTGGCTGTGTGTCACAGCCCCCCAGCAGCTTGGGGGGGCCAGTCAGGCCTTAGCTGTGGGGGAACACTTTCCTCCCTGGGATTCCCCTAATTCAGGGTAGGGTTTAGCTCATGTGCCTAGCTGCACCCACATCTACTCCTTGCAGGCTATTTCTGGGCAGGGGTGTTACCCTGAACCCCGTGCCCGGGTTCCACACCACTGCAGCGAGGTGCTCGAGCTGACGTGTGCATGGGTGCCGGTTTGGGCCCCTAGCAGTTAATAATTGTCATAACTAATATTGGTGTACTGGCACTCATTCGATCTGCGGTGACCAGGACGTGTAAGTGACATAGATTAATACTACACAGAAAAAGTCAAGCTTCTGGTGCGAGATCAATAGATCATAACTTGGTGACATCTGAAACTACGTCTTATTAGCAGTTCATATTTTGGCACTTTCCATGTATTCCCGTGAACCCCGTCTCCGTGCTGTCCCGGGGCGTTGCTGTGCGTGTGGTTGCTGAAGTCCTGTGAAATAACGTCGCCTGTGCTGGATGCCACTCTGTGGCTTTTATCTCCTGGAAAAATAAATACTCTGATGGAGAGAGGCGAAAGTGCCGTTGGTCCCTGGGGTGCAGCGACCAGAGGCCATTAGTGTCTTGCAGCTGCAATGGCTAGGGCTTTGTTCTGAGCTGGCTCAGGGCATCCGAACCCACAGCCAGCACCTTGCTGCTGGCGTTGTGAGGTGCTGCAGTGACCAGCTTCATGGAAAGGTGACACTGGGAGAGCAAAGGGAGCCCGTGGCGGCCATCCTGTCCTAGATGAGGATAGAGGTTCAATGGCGGGACAGCAGTGGGGCATGTCTGTGGGACCTGGGCTGTGCTGTTGGGTAGGTGAGCGGAGGCTTTGTGCGTTTGGGGCACAAACCAGCACCTTTTACCAGTATTAATGAGGAAAGGTAATGCGAGGGGACCCCACGGCAGGGCACGTCCTTGCCTCGCAGTGATCCTCCTCAGCCCCGCCACATGGGGATCTTTGCACAGAGGCCCTTATCTGATAGCTTTAAAGCACCTTCCTCAAGGACAGGGCTCAAGGTAAAGGCTGAGCCTATTTTGACTCTGGACCGGGCTTTCCTGTAATGCCCATGCTTATCTCCTCCTGTTCACGTGCGCAGCGGATGGTGCTGGCTTGCTTTGTCTGCATGAGCCAGGCTCTTTGGCAATGAGTTCAGAGCTGAGTTTTGCAGCCAGCTGTAATCATATCTCTTCAGGGCATGCACACGCATGTGCACGCGCCTCTCCCTTCTCATCTCTGCTTTCTCCTCCTTGGGAGGAAGCTGATCTCCTCCACAGAGCAGATTAGAGCAGCTCTCGACTCATCCTGCGCTGCAGAGGAATTGCCGGGATCAGAGGTTTGGATCGTAGCTGCGGGGGGGATGATCCCTCTCTCAGTAAGCCCAGATGAGAAAGGTGGTGTGCAGTTATTCTGCATCCGTGGAGCGTGCTGGAGAAGATGCGCTTTCCTCTGGTCCCCAGAGTCAACGGGGAGCTGCGCTGAGTTTTGCTCAAATGGAAGATGCTTGCATACACTTCTGTAAGCGATGAAGTGACTCAGGTTGCCCACTCAGTCTCCTCTTTCCACAGACCGTTCCCAAAGTCCCTCTGGATGCATCTGAAGCATTCTAAATAAGACCTGTGTGTGCTGAGCTCTGAGGTGGAGGCTGTACCGAGCTGCTCGGATAAAAAAAATAGGCCATTGCTTTTCTCACGCAGGCAGGCATTTAAAGAGCCTGTGCGGGAGGAGTGTGGGCATGTGGCTAAATCAGAAGTGAGGAGCCATCCCCTCCTTTGGCATCTCACCTGCCTTGCATGAAATGGGGACATCGGGAAGCCAGGCTGTAGGCAGACTGGCTTTTTTTGGTAGCTTTCTTGGTGGCACTGGCTTCGTGCAGCATTCCTACCATCGAGCAGAAATTGATAGGCAGAAGCAGCTTACTTTTTGCTTTGTCTTTCTGGATAGGATTTCCAAAACGGCTCAGTTTTTTTTTTACATCTGCTCCTAGAAAAGTCAATGGCAAAACTTGCTTGCCTGAGGTGGGATGAGGTAATCGACCTCGCAGGAATCCCTGCCTTGCTCCCCTGATCGTTTCTCCAGCCAGATGCCCAGGCAAAGCATCTGTCTTTGTCTTCCAACCTGAGATGCTGTCTCTTCACTAATTAAATGAGGAATATCATCTCTCTATATTTGTGTCAGCTGACTCCAAATTAAAAAGAGACCTATAGGACCAAGAAGAACCTTATCCTCCCTTTGGGGATCACCTTCCTTTTTCTTTAAGTTTTTCTGTGGACTGATAATTCCATCTGAAGGTCTCCTGTGATGCTGTGGTAACCCTTGGATGCTATTCAAGTGCATCCTGGCCCCTGGTGTGTGCTCATTGCTTCCTAATTGCTCTAAATAAGTTGGGAATGATGAAATTAAAGTGCCATTCATATCAGGCAGTCCTGGCACACTGCAGTTACAGGCATGCAAGGAGGGAAGTAGACAGATGGGGAGATGTTAGGATAATAGGTATTAAATGCAGATTTTACCCTGTTTGGGATCTCCATCTAAGCATGGTTGAACTTCCTGGGGCAGTAAGTTAGGCAGCTTCCGTGCTGGTGCTGCCCCAGCAAAGCATTTGGCATGGGCTGCTTATACCCAGGACACAAAACTGAATGACCTCCCTTGGTTCCCCGGGGATTCCTGGATATTGGCATGCAAGAAAGCTGGCCTGAGCCCCCATGTCCCTGGGAGCAGCATCCCCTGCTCCTTCCACCCTGCCTGGGAAAGCAGCCCTGGCCCCAGCGTGGGGACAGCACTGCCGGGGGCGATGGTAGGGAAGACGTGGGAGATGGTGGGGCTGGGAGCTGGTTGGTGTCATTCAGTAGCTGATCTTGTGCTCTGCTCACCTGGAAATGCTGCTGCCTTTAGTTTCCTTTGCTCTGAAAGAAATGAAACTTGATTTTTAGTACATGTAGTCAAAGAGGAAGAGTGATGCCTTGTTCTTGGCTGGCAGTGTGACTGTGTCTCATAGGAGTAGAGGGGCCTGGATCCTCTGGATCGTAAGTAAAGGCGGTTTTGTGACAATCTGTTCCCAGCCAGAATAGATTCATCACATAACCCATGGGGTGAAATTCATCCACGGGCATGCAGACCAGCAATTCAGCGCTCATCCCCATGACTGAGCATCCCATGCCTGACCCTGCAGTGAGAGCTGTCCAGGTGTGCTAGTGTGATGCTCAGGAGGAGCATCTTGGCCAAAACACCCCATTTTTGGAGCCTATGGGTGGGGGGGGCACTGGTCCCAGGACTGCGGGTGAGGATGAGCACTTGTGTTCTTGTGTAGTCTTACAGGCCTGCCTGGCTTTGTGATTGTGCAGTTAATGGTTTCCTGAAGACGGATAGCAGGTACAGCACAGCACTTTTCTTTCCAAAGAAATGCCAATCGTTTTAATCACTTGCCCAAGATTTGGGTCAAGTCCAGCCACCTGGCTTTGGATAATAACTCTCCCAAGCCTTCTTGAGCTAGTCTTGTGAAGCCTCGGTGTTATCAGGACACTTGAGATGGATGGGAGGTGCAGGGACACGGCAGCCAGTTGGCCTGCAGGGTGGCTGGCTGCTTGCAAAGAGATGGAAAGTTACATTTGCTCAGTCTGAGCCAATTCTATTCCTGTAACCGGCCTGGGCTGTGGCTTAGGCTTCCCCATGGCTCATCAGATGATCACCCTGTGACATGGTCAGCTGGGGGCCTGCTGCACAGGCTTTGGGTTGAGACAGCAGGATCCCTCGCTCTTGGCAGCCCTCCAGGCTGAGAGCTGATCTTTCAGTGGAGTTCAAGACCTCTGGATTCCACCTGTTGCACATCTAAAGGCCAAAGGAGACAATTCATGACCCACTGGTCTGACCTGCTACGCAACAGAAGCCAGAAATCCTCTGCTGCCGATTCCCTTGTCAAGTGCAGTAACTCTGGGGGCAACTGAGCACCTGGTTCCCAAAGACATGGGAGCTGTGGGGTCTTGGCTCTGCTGGCAGGCAGGAGAGGTCCCTGCGAAGCCGCAGAGAAGCAGCCATCTGTTCCTAGCTGGGTCCTTTGGAGCAATGCTTGGAGTAAGGGTGCTCCTGGAGCACCCGGGCTGGCCGGTGCTTCTGGCACCCCGCTCTGGGGGGGCCCGCATGGGGCGAAGCACTGTGTGAGGGATCGTGGACACTGCCCTGGGCTGGTCCCGGTGGCTGGGCGTTCACATTACGGTACCGCCAAGCAAACGGCTTGCGCTCCAGAGGTGGTTACTGTGGCTGTAAATTCCTACAGGCAGGAAGCACCCTGGGTCTGGAGGGGTTTGGGTGTTAATTCGTGGGGTTAACATTCTCAGCAGGATCTACAAGCTGCAGGGATGCGAGCACAATGCTGTTTGTGCTTCTGGTGAGCGAGTGGGCCAGTCTCTCTGGTGCCCAGCACCCTGCAGTGCTGCAGTCCCATTCAGGGGTGCTCTCCCACCCATTGCTGCTGTTCCCTCTGCTTGGATGGAAACTCCCCCTCTGGTCGCAGCCCCTCTGCGGCAGCGCTCATGACCAAACACACTGAATTATTGACCGAAGCCGACGCGTGCGCTGGTTGGCACAGCGTGCTGCGACCTTGAGATCCCCTCTCAGTGCACCCTCCTGCCTTTGTGTTGGCTGGAGCTGACTTAATCTCTTTCTCCTTGTCTCACGCTTTGTGTTGGCTCATCTGCTCTCACCTCGTCTTCCTCTGCTTCCCCTTCCCATCAGCCACGTCCAGGAGGTGACTGCCTCCAGGCTCGGTGCCTTGGGCTGGGACAGGTCTATGCCAGCTCCCACCAGGAGCCATCCCCTCCTCCATATGGCTGAGCACAGCGTGGTACATCCCTGGACCTGCAAGGAAAAGATCCTGGTGCCACTCATCAGCAAACAAATTGGGCACTGCCATGGCACCGGAGAAGAAGGGAAGCACAGGGCACGGGCTGGCTCATCCGTGCAGGCACGCTGGGTTTTGGCCAGTGCTAAAGTTGGCTGTTCCTGCTGGGCAAGCAGGGGGAGGAAGGAGCAGTGCTGGGTGGAAAGCCCTGGTGAGCTGGGCTTGGCGTGGGAGGAGGAAGGGAGCAGTGCTGGCAGCTCCTAGGAGGAGCCATGGGAGCCATCACCCTGCATGACCCCCTTTTTGGAAGCTGTGGCCAGCATGGCTATCATGGGCAGTGAAAAAGGCTGACCAGGCATCAGGACTTGCTTTACCACCAGGAACTGCTTGATGATCTAGAGAACTGCCTTGCTGGTCTGTGCTGTGAGGAGCTCTGGCAAGGCTTGGTCTGGGGGAGCATCATTTCTGGGGAGCAGATCCCTTAGGTTTGCTCCGGCTGAGTGCTGTCCTGGTGGTGGTGGTGCAGTTTGTCACACTAGGATTCTGCTAATTGGGCCAAACTTCAGTATCTCATGGGCTTTGCATCCCCCCCAAACAGGGCAGGTCCCAGAGACCTTGTCTGGCACTGAGCAGAGAAGTCGTTAGTGGTCCCCACTTGCCCCAGGAGCCCAGAGATGTCCTGGCATTGGGCTGTAGGTGGAAGGAACAACCTGTTTCCCCCCCTCTCATTCCCTCCTGGCTGAGATTTCGTGGAGCCTTTCATCCAGAGGTGAAGTCACTCACTGTGACCACCTTTAGCAGCTGCTTCTCTGCATTATGGGTTGTAAATGTCCCCTTAATTTAATGCCTGCAGTGCACTAAAGCAGCAACCTTAGCACAGCCTCTGCATAATAACTGGAGAGGCTCTGGATCCTTTGCTCTGGCACAAGGCTGCTCTCCTGGACTGCTGTAGTGGCTGATTGTGTCTCTTATATCCCTCTGCCCCATCCCTGCTCTGTGCCACAACCAGATCTGCTCCTGGAGGTGGTGGGGCATCTTCTGCACCAGGGACAAGGGCAGGGGCAGAAGGAGAATGGCAGCAGGGTCCTGCCCCTGGGGCCAGAGACGCCGCAGGGCTCCCCGTGTGGCTCTGGGGTCCTGCCCCATCCCTGTTTGGTGGGCACAGAGCTGGTCACTAAAGCACCATGTGCTTCCTCGCACCCGGCTGCCCTTCTGCTCCACCACTGAGCCTCCCCACAACTGGCTTTTGAAAGATAACTCCCTGTTAAATAGCAATATTTAGCCTAATCCAGGCAGGCGGGTCAGCCCAGGCAGTAATGCACTTGCTTCCTAAATGTTTCATTTCTTTCAGCCAAATGCACCAGCGAAAGGTGTTTTTTTTCTCCTTCACAGAAGAGAACAACAGCTCTGACCTTGAGGAGAGAAATGATGAGGGTTCAGAGTTTTCCTTCTTTTTTTGTTGCTATTTTTCTTGCAAAATATTCAAGTTGAGAGGGATTTTTTGCTTAAACAATTTATGCCCGGTGGATAGATTTATTCCATTCAGCTGCCAGCCACAAGAAAGCCTCGTTATTCCCTGTGGCATGCCTTTTTTTTCCTCAATACTCATAAATACTCCTTGCTAAATCTGAATTTCTACTCTGCAAATGCGAGGGACCAGGTACTTCTGCCCTGTTCCTGATGCTGGATGTGCCTTTGTGTAGGCACCTTGTGCTGGTCTGGCCCCGGGGACCGCGAGTGGTGCTTAGGACGTGCTCCTGCATCTCCCTCTGCCTCCCCATGCCTGATCCTGTTCTGCTCCCTCGTTATTTCCGTCTCTCAGGGATAAAGGCTGTGTAAAACCAGCTTTTTTTGAATGTCCTGGCACCAAGAGGTGCTTTGTAGGCGGTACTTCTGTATCCCACCTGGCTGCTACCTCCCATGCCTCTGCTCCCAGCCAACACCTCACTGTCCTGGCTTTTAGCAGGAGCCAGGCAAAAGATGGATTCCCAGGTCGGCTGGGTGGTTTAGCATCATTCCCTTCAAGGGAGAAGCGGAAAATGTGAGGGTTTCATTTGGATTTATTTGAATGGATGCGACAGAAATGAAAGGGAGTGTTCAGGCTTGACAGCAGAGTTTGGACTGGGGGTAGAAAAGAAAATGAGGAGATTCTTTAAATAAAAAGCAGGCTCAGAGAGGGAGGAAAAAAGGAGACTTTCCCTTAAACGTATCAAAACTGGCTGGTTTTAATGCTGATTGATCACTTAATATTCCTTTCTGGAATGCTGTTCCATGTGACAAGGCATGTTTGCCAGGGCTGGGTTGCTGCATACCCTGCCTGCCAGCCCCCCACACCGCTGGTGCCTGCCTCAGTTTCCCTTCCCTCACCCCACGCGGCTTGTCCATGAGATTTGGGGAGCCACGACTGCCTTATCCCATTCCTGCTGTAGTGGGCTAAACTGTGGGATCTGCTGCAGCTCCATTTCTGCAGGGATTTGAGGTGTGAACCGAGATCTCCAAACTCATCGCTGCAGTGAGCCGGAGGGGTAGCATCCCTTCTCTGATGGGCAGCTCACTGGCTCTAGTGCTTCTGATTTCTTTTGAGCTCACATTTTCAGCCTCCTCACCTCTCTGCTAGTGCAATGTTTTGGGAACAGATGGGCTTAATTTCCGATCACTGCCCCCTGAACTTGGGAGGAGGTTGGAGTTTGGAGCGAGTCTGCCGCTTTTTCCATGCGACTCTGGCAGACTCCTGTCCGTGGTCAGCCCGGTCTGCCCTGCCCCTGCAGACACGTAGCCTCTGAATGAGGACCTGGCAGACACCCCTCTTCGTGCTGAGAAGGGCTTTCTGAAGTAAGATTTTTCTCTCTTAGCAGATAAATCTGTCTCTGTGTTACCTTAGCAGTAGCAATGGCTGAGCAGCATCTTACAGCTTGAGACTGAGACGCTTAGCCTAAGCTTCACCTAATCCTCTTTCATCTAGCGATTGGGCTGGTGATCTCGCAGAAACAGGTTTTCTGACACCAGCCTCGGCAGTCTGCGGGGCGTGCTCGTGCTGGGAGGGTGACGCTCCTGCTGTATCTCCGTGCCGCTGCCCCTGAACCGAGCCAGAGGCAAAAGGGAATAGAGCACGAACCCAAGTTTCTCACCTGAACTCTGCCCCTGCTGTGTGGATTTCAGGTTTAGGTGTCGGCTCTTGTTTTTGTGGGACTTTGCGGCATGTGGTTTCCTTACCTGGCTTCTTCTGGAACATAAACCAGGTTTTTCTAACCATGACTTTGGGTTGTACTAAAGATTTGGAGTTTTCTTGAGAAGAGCCCCTCGAATCTGACCTGTTTTGCTCCTCTCTGCTGCATGCTGCCAGAGTACCCCAGGAATCCCACAGCTCTTTGGGGGGTGACAGGAGTGACAGCGCCTGGCAAGGAAATGCAGGGTCTCTGGCCAGCACTGAGGGGTAGTTCGGGGGAGGACGAGAAGGGAGGATGAAAGCAAATTTAAAATATTTCCATGAGGTGTGTGAGGCCCTGAATTCAAGGCAGAATTGGGGGCTGCTGGGCTTAGCATGAAAGTGCTTGGCCTGTGAGCTTTGCAATCAAGCCCTGATTCCTGCTTACTGGAGGTGGGAGCCCTGTGTGTGTGGTTCCACGGGCTCGTTGCCCTCCATCCAGTTGTCACCTAGACACTGTGCTGGGGGACAGGCCTTGGTGCAGGGATGGAGTCGCCTGGCTGTGGTCCTCGCACAAGGCAGGGACGAGCACCCAGGACCACCCTCCTGTGGTCTCAGGGTGTGGGAGAGGGGTCATGGGGTTTGCTGCTGGTAAGATCTCAGCCCTGGGCCACTTACCCAGGTGGTTAGAGCTCATCCCTGGGATCTGAGTTTGGCCAGCTCTGGAATGATCATCACCCCTCCTTGGGCAAGAGAAGTCTGACGGGCAAAGCCTTTCTTGATGACTGCTGTGGTGTGGGCTAGCTGCAGTGATGGATGGCTGTGGGTGGAAGGGGTGAGCAACCCCTCCTGGACCTGTTCTCCTGCAGGGCAGGTCCCTCAGCTTGGGTTGGCTGCTGGCGTGATGCTTCAGGAGTCCTCCTGCTTGCCTCTTTTGTGGCTGCTGGCACAGAAAGCCCTGTGCTGGTAAGCGGGTGGGCGAGTGCTCCATGAGAGCAGGGCAAGAGGAGATGAAAGCTGTTGCGTGAGGCAGTGGGGTGTCAGGGAGCAGACCTGACACCAGCAGCTGCTCGCTGCCACCACCTTGCCCTAATCCCTTAGCTGTGCCTGGTCTCAGCCCCCAAAACCTCCCTCCTCCTCTGCCTAAATTGGATGTTTCTCCCTTTAGCACCTTCTCACGCTCTTTCCATCCTCCTTTCTCACAGGGCTGTGTGTCCAGGGCTGAGCGAGGTGCCTGGCTGCTCCGCATTGTGTCCCATGAGACAGGCAGGACCACCCTGTCCTACCCACCCGGGGCCGCAGCACCCCCCTCTCCCTCCGCTGCAGGGGAAGCCCCTCCAGCATCCAAAACAAAGCTGCAGAGGGCTGCTGCCACGGTAAGTCCCTGGGATTTTGCTTTCTTTTCCCGTGCCACTTGTCTGGAGAAGGGCATTGCTCCAGGGTTTGCTTTCCCTCCCCGCTGCGGCAAGACGCATGGCGTGGGGTGTGTACGCAGGCCTGCAAAAAAAGCTTGGTGTGAGCAGCCTCATGCACTGAATAATTCGGGTCTCAGTCAACAGAAACAGCTCACGAATTCAGGTTGTATTTAGCAAGTGGTTTTGGCTGGGAGGAAAAAGTGAAATGCTGAAAAGTTTCATTTTGACATTTTCAAAACGAAACCTTTCAGCCATCTGTTTTGAGATGACATTTCATTTTGGATTTTCTAGGTTTTTTTTTTACTGTGTGTGGGGGAAGCCACCTACAAACAAAATGAAAGATTCACTTCAGACCAAACACAATGTTTCATTCAGCTCCAGATTATTACTGGTGTTTTGAAATTTGACAAAGAAGAAAAAAACCCAAACCTACAGTCAACTTGAATGACTTTCTTTTATCAGTTTGGCCACCAAAACAACAAGCGAGTGAACAAACCCCTCCCCGCCCCACTTTCCCAGCCGCGGATGCTCAGGATGTGTTGCTGTTGGGGTTGAAAGCCAGAGGAGCGGGCGTTCGGCGGGGTCGGAGGGCAGCGCGCGGGCTGGTTTGCTTTGCGCGTGCGAGGGAGTCGGAGCTGCGAGGCATGTACGATGCATCGTTGGGGGTTTGATTTTTTTTCTGAGTGAGAGCTTGGGAAGAGCCTGTAGTGGCAGAACACGTTGTACCAGGGACATCGGGGATGGCAGGAGAGGCTCTGTGGGAGCTAATTTTAGCTGCAGCAGCAAGCTCGTGCCTGCGAGGAGAGCGTGCTGTGCCGAGCCCACCTGGGAGCCGGCATCCTCCTGGAAAAGGGATGGAGCCCTGAGGCTGTGGTGATGGCCGCTGGCACTGGTGCTGTGCTGGGTGCCGTGGGTGCATGGCGCTTTTTTTTTTTTCTCCCCAAAGCATCTGTGCCTGTCATCTTCATGCTTTCCCTGTCTTGTGTTTGAGAAAGCCCAGCTTAAGGGGGGATTGGTATGATGCTGAGGGGACCTTCTGGTCTGCCTGGGAAGTATTTGCAGCTGGGCTTGTCCCGTGTGGGAGAAACCCCTCTGGGGAAGGAGCCTGCTGGGCTGGGGAGGGAGGACAGCAGGAAAGGGCTGGGAAAGCAGCGGGGAAGAAGAGGTGACAAGTGGCTGGTTTGCATGGAGGTGGAGGGTTCAAACACATGTCAGCTTGGTTTGGGATCAGAAGATGTAGCAAAGTCATGGGAATGGGGGAGAAACCCCATTTCCCAGCATTGCCCTGGCTTGCAGAAGAGCAACTGCAAGGGCCACAAGCTGCTGATGCAAGGTGGGGGTGGGACAGTGCCTTGTGAGCCAGACCCTGCCCGTGGGGCTGCAGAAGAGCCCTGCATGGGCTCCTCTTGGCCCCTTAATGACAAGGAGGAGCTGGGCTGCAGCCTGCTGTAGGAGACCCTGCTTCGGCAGGGGGATTGGACTAGATGACCCACAGAGGTCCCTTCCAACCCCGACCATTCTGTGATTCTGTGACCATACTTGCCAAATCCCATCACTGTGAGCACCTGGGTGGCCCTTCCACCATGCTCTTAGCTCTGCTGGAAGCTGAAGCTACCTAATTTAAAAGAGAGGCAGCACTTCTTATTTACTACACCCTCTCCACCCCTGGTTCATCCCAAATGTGACCTGAAGTCACATCACGGAAGTGCTGGACATGGAGGCGTGCGCTGGGAGGGAGATGGCTGTGCTTGGTGGGGGCTGCTGGACCCCTCCCTGGTGTGGGGCTGCGTGTGGGGCTGTGCCTGCCCCGCGATGGCTCGTGCCCTAAGTCAGGAAGGGGAAGCGTAGGGGCTGAATCGTGGTGGGGAGGGTAAGAGACACCCAAAATCGTGCCATAAACAAAATCTGTGCAGCAGTAGCGTGGGGGGGGTGAGGGGGGTGGTCTGCAGGAATGCATCCTCCACTGATCTCCTAGGAGGAGTGTGCTGCTGGCACGGCCCTGGCTCACAGCAGCCTGGGTGCGCAGGACCCTGGCTCCAGCAGAAAGGCTTGACAAGCAGCAGAGCAGGCAGGTGTCCTGGCATGTGGTGGGACAGCAGGTGCTGGATAGCCCTGCTCGTGTGCTCCCCGTGCTTTTGTCAGCACCAGCTCCCCGCTGGAGCCTTACAGGGCTGCTGCCTTTGCAGAGGCAAAAATTGGCTGTTCAGAGCTGCGCGAGATCAGGAGAGATCAAGGGCTGCTGTGGGTCTGAAATCAGTGTCTGCCCTTGTTTGGAGGGGAGCCAGTTGTGCCCAAGCCTGTCTGCTGTTCTGCAGCTGGCCCTGAACCCAGGGTCTGCAAGTGGTGGCGGTGGGACCCCGTCCCGGTGGCTTCCATGCTGAGGGGTCATTGCAGCTCATCTGCAGGGGGCTCGGAGCAGGGACCAGCCTCTGGGACCACGGGGTAGATGAGCGGGGGCAGAGCTCATGGGGCTGCATGTTCCTACGCGTGATGTGGGCTGGGAAGATGGTGGTTGTCCCTGGGCAGGAGGTGGGTTGGAAGGATGGGCTTTATCCCTCAGGGAATCCCTCCAGCCTGGCTTGGGAGGGGTGGAAGGGTCTTTCCCCAGGCGCTTACTGGAAGCCCCTGAAACCTGCTGAATCACTTACCTGGTTTTGCATTTGTTATTCCCATCTCTGTTTTCTTCTCTCCTTCTCCTTTTTTTTTTTTCCCCCGCCCTTCATCTTTATCAGTAGCTAATGAAACAGGCAGGGAGAAACCCAATTCGTACAGTAATTAAATTTACTTAGTGGGTATTCAGCTGGAGTAATGAGAAGTTTAATTCAATGATTAGTTTTTTCTTTCATTAATTAAAATTGGAACAACGGTGCAGTTAGTGGGCTGCATTGATCCTCCTTGTGGAACGCTGCCGATGGAGGAGGAGGAAGGAAGGCTTCTCATTTTTTCCACCTCCCCTGGATGCTCTCCCCACACAGAGGTGTCTTTGTTGACCCCTGTCTCTGTTGACCCCTCTGCCCAGGTGTCCCTGACTCTCTGGGTAAGGAGTGTTTGGAGTAATGATGGGGGAGAGTGGTGGAACAGCCCCACACAGGTGCTTGAGCTGTGCCCAGCAGCAGCCTTTCAGCTTAAAAAGGGGTTTGAAATATTTGCTGTGGGTGGAAGATTGAAAGGCAGGTCCCAGCCCACAAGAAGTTTGGGGTGGGAGAGTTGTTCTCCTTCCTAGCTAAACAGATTCTGACCTGTTTAAATATGTTAAATTCGTAAACATGTTTTTAGTCTTTCAAAATAAGCAATGTGTGAAAGCAAAGATAAATAAATAAACCAAAGAAGTTGTTTCCCATTTTTCAATGCTTGCTGCAGGCTCTTGAGCAATGTCAGGGCCTCAGATGTCCTTTGAAGCCCAGTTGGGCAGGTTGCGTTTCCCCAAAAGCAGAGGCACTGGTTTGCTCCTAGTTTTCACACGGAAGGTTGGTTTTGGTAGCTGTTGGGGTCTTTGTAAGATCTGCTAAGTATGGGAGTCCAGAAGAAGGTGTAGTGAATAATGGGAGTGAAAAGACCCCGCAACAAACAATGAACCATTAATTGGCATTACAGATCCAGTCCGTGCAGGAGCTGTGTCTGTAAGATGACTGGGCAGGAGAGACAGTGCTGCGTCCCCCCTTGCCTGTGCCCTCTCTGCCCCACGTGTCCCCCAAGTCATCTGTTTCTCTGCTGCTGTTGTGGGGACTGTGTGATGGTGAGAATTAGCCCAGGGCTGGTGGCAGTGAGCACCTGGGTTTGAAGCCAGTAAGCGCCAAGGGCACTCAACACCTCTGGAAATGTGATGGTTTTGCTTTCCTTGGGTTATCTCGGATGATAACAGCTTCGGAAAAGCTAGCAGACAGGCGAGAGGCTCCTGGCCAGCCCAGCACCATGTCCCTGTGTTGGGAAGGTCAGGTAGAGTCCCACAGCAGGGCTGGAGCCCCTCCAGCTGTGCTCATGTCTCCTGAGGCTCCTCCATGCCTCCCTACCTGTGGAGCTTCTCGGGGTTCAGAAAGGTTTTTTCCTTCCAAAAAAGGAGGAATGCATCCCCCTGCCTTGACCCCATTGCCTGAAACAGTGGAAATTGTGCCAGAAGATGGTTTCTGGCAGAAGAAGAGGTGAATGTGGCATGCTCCTCTTGCCACGTGTGGCAGGAGAGTCACAGCCCTGGTACCTGTGCGGCTCCTCTCCAGCATGGACCTCGGCAGGGGAGGGGAGCCCGAGGCCGGGATGTGGCAGATTTGGGCACTGGTGCTGCCAGCCTGACCAGGCTGTGCCACCTCCTGGGTGTGGGGCAGATGAGGGGTGGGGCAGGTGGAGGGGTTAGCTTGCCCGGCTGGTGCTAGGG
>Ga0065711_1042309_pt1 | contig 15478 bp, 10 predicted proteins | sample Hoacrofraction12_FD_59098 | JGI IMG/M metagenome (GOLD analysis project Ga0065711, IMG submission 59098) | Hoatzin crop microbial communities from Cojedes, Venezuela - Epithelial fraction 12 v2 (version 2) | ecosystem: Host-associated > Birds > Digestive system > Esophagus > Crop | place... | reverse complement strand
TGTCAGTCTCCATTCTCCAGTAGATTTTCTCACTGGCCATATGGGACTATTAAAGGGTGAGCGAGTTTTGCTGATCACTCCTTGACTCTCCAGCTGGCAGATCAGCTGATGAATGGGGAGAAGGGAGTCTCGGTTAGTGCGATATTGTTGCTTGTGCACCGTTGTGGTTGTGATTGGTACCTGTTGTTCTTCAAACCTCAGCAACCTCACAACGGAAGGATCCTCCAAGAGACCAGGCAAAATGGACAGCTGTTTAATTTCTTCCATCTCCAAAGCAGTTATGCCAAAAGCCCACGGATACCCCTTTGGGTCCTTGAAATACCCTCTCCTAAGATAGTCTAGCCCAAGGATGCATGGAGCCTCGGGGCCAGTTACAATGGGGTGCTTCTGCCACTCCTGCCCAGTGAGGCTCACTTCAGCCTCCAGTACACTCAGCTCTTGGGACCTCCCTGTCACTCCCAAAATACAAATGGACTCTGACCCTTTGAAACTTGATGGCATTCAAGTACACTGTGCACCAGTGTCCACTAGAGCTTTATACTCTTGTGCATCTGACGTGCCAGGCCACTGAATCCACACTGTCCAATAAATGCGGTTGTCCCTTTCCTCCGCCTGGCTGGAGGCAGGGCCCCTCTAATCCTCGTCAGAGAATTTGCTACTCACTTGCTGTAAAAATGACTTGGAGGTCCCTTCCAGAGGATCGGAATCAAGATCAAACAGCCTACCTGGTCTGGAGAGCTGTCTGCTGGAGACTGGAGTGGCATTTTTCCTAACAGAATCCCCTTTGGTGATTGTGTTACCTCACAACTTACTCACTCGCGCCTCTAGGGTTGAGGTGGTTTTTCCATCCCACTTCCTCACGTCCTCTCCGTGGTCACGCAGGTAAAACCACAGGGTGCCCCGAGGTGTGTAGCCTCTGTATTCTCTCTCCTGAGCAGAGGAACGCTTGCCCCTAATAGCTGAGATGCTGGCCCATACAGGTGGGGAGTAGGACATATTCTGTTCGATTCGCTGGACCTTCTGTGACAATTTCTCCACGGCTGAAACAAGGAAGGAAGAGAGGCTTTCTTCATATTGCCGGAGTCGGACAGCCATCTCATTCACTGTTGGTGCCTCTCTACCTTTCCAGTTTACTACTGTCAGTGAGTGTGCGTATGAGGATGGTGCATTCCTCACAAACTTCCTCCACATAGATGCTGTGCACTGGACTTCGTCTGGGTCTATGGGTACCTGCTCATCATCTGGTTCATAGTAAACCAGCTCCCTCACAGCTAATTCCCTCAAGTACTGAATACCCCTCTCCATATTGGTCCACTTGCCAGGATAACATACAAAATCGTCACTGAAGGGGTATCTCTCCCTCATGCCTGGGAGAAGTCTCCTCCAGAGGCTGAGGACTTGGTCCTTCTTCCCAACGGCCTTGTCAATGCCCCCATCCCTGGCCAGGGATCCCAGCTGCTTGGCTTCCTTGCCTTCTAATTCCAAGCTGCTGACCCCGTTATCCCAGCAGCACAGCAGCCAGGTGACAATGTGCTCTCCTGCGTGGCGGCTGAAATCTTTCTGCATGTCTCGCAGCTCGCTCAGGGACAGGGACTGTGTGATGATCTCTGTCTGTATCTCCCGCAATGACCCTGGCTCATCGTCATCCCTCCCGTAGCGATCTGCTCTCTTTGCATCTTTCTTTAGTTTTACGGGGGTGACTACTGCCGTCACAGGTTGGTCATCGGGCTCAGTCACTGTGCCTGTGGCTGGAGCTAGAGCTGCAGCAACTGCCGTGCCCGCCGGGGGAGCCGGGACAACGCCATTGGCTGCAGCAGCAGTGGTGCTGGTCAGGGGGGCTGTGACTGCCTGCTGGGTGGAGGGGCTGCAGGGCCGGCTGGGGGAGCAGCGCCAGTCGCAGTGCCTGCCACTTCGTTTCCCCCCCTTTCCCCTTTAGGTCACTGAATCAGGTTGAACAGGGCGTGGTAGGCGTGGGCCAGACCCCAGCACATTGCGGTGATCTGTGTCTCTCTGGAGTTCCCAGAGTGGCAGCACACTTTTTGCAGATATTTTACCAGATTGTCTGGATTCTGTATTTGTTCAGGGGTGAGTTTAAAACACGCCGGGGGTGCCCACTGCTCTAGACACCTGCCCATGCTGTCCCACACACCCAGCCACTCACAGCTATCTAGCCCTGGGGCAGGTCTCTGCACGATGTTCTTAACTACTTGTTTAACCCTAAACAAAACCTGCAACCCATTCAGGAGGCATAACAAAAGGAGAGTGCTTCCCTGAGCATCCCACGGGTACTCGAGATTCTCAAAAGCTGTTATGACCAGCCTGAAGGAGAGAGGGGGGGCGAAAGAGTGTGGGAAGTTATCCCCTCCGGTTTTCCCCACAGGTTGGGTTCAATTATTAACAAATTCCAAGACATAGGATCTGAGGTATGGAAATGATCGCAGTGCCGCAAGCAAATACAAGCCTAATCTCATGCACAGTGATATTATCATTTCATAAGTTGACATCGTACAGTACAGTAAAATCATAACGCTGATCCTTTTCCCTGCGATGATGAACATCACTGCAGGGAACACGTACAGAAAGTACGGATTCAAAAACCACAACCATCTGATCAAAGTCAGAAACATTTTTACTGGTGACTATTTAACATAGAAAAATGCGTATAACAAAATTTAACAAAATCTAAGAAAGCAGTTTTAACACCCGCTGCTCAGCCCTGCCGTTATCCCCGCCCCATGCTTGGGCACCAAATAGAATGTTCTGGTTCGGCTGCCACCTGCAACAAAAGCGCCACGCAGGCGCCCCTCCCCCTGCCGGGATGCGGAGGAGAATGGAAAGAAAGAGGCAGAAACTGGTGGATCGGCATAAGGGCAGTTTAACAGAACAGCAAACAAAGGGAACAGGAACAACAACAATACAGATAAGGAGAAAACACAACACAAACCACACAACCCGGAGAACCGCCCTCCACGACCGCCACGGCCAACTCCCGAGCCGCAAGTGAGTTCCTGCTGCGTGTGCCCCCGCCACCGGAACCCAGCATGACGGCACATGGTATGGAATACCCTGCTCTGTTTGGTCAGGTGGGGTCAGCCCGCCCGGCTGTGTCCCTTCCTGGATTCCCTTCCTGGATCCGGTGAAAATTAACCCTGTCCTGGCCGAACCCAGGACAGGTATTCTGTCCTATTCTGCTGTTTTTCTTAAACTTTTTAGTCATCGAGGCAGGGATCTGATGGAGGAGACCGGATAATTTGGACTGACGTTAAAAAGTTCACCTTTCAGCAGAAGGTTGTGGATTTATCTTTCTGAATGACTATTTTAGTATTTTTGCGTATGCTTAAGAAATTGGAAGGTGTAGGTTTTAAAATAGCCAATTGATAACAAAATTAGACAAGCATTGATCATCATTTAGATGAACTCAGCTCTGCAGATTTTCTAGAGAAAAATCCCAGATAGAGGCTCTTGGATGGACTGAGAAAATCATCCTTTTGCTAGAAATTTGAGGCAAGACAGGCCTTGTTAAAAAGGGTAAGACAACAATAAAAAGGCACTAGATGTCTTACTAAGGCAGAACTACTGAAACAGTATTTTCAAATATACCAGAGCATATTTAGCATTGCTTAGTATTTTCGAGTTCATGATTTATTGGATGAACCATAGACAATGACATTTGTGCAGCTCAATAGCTGTTCAAATGATGGAGAGAATAGTAGCAGTTTTGTCTAGTATTTCAATGATAAATTCATGCTTGTGTTGAAGCAGCTTTAAGACTGAGCAGTAATGGAAGGGACATGGGAGTAACCAGAATAGTTGTGAATAAGGCAGTGATATTAGAGATACAACATTGGATTTGATTTCAATATCATGTAGAAAGATTACCCTGGAGGACTGGTAATCTATAAAAAAGGCAACTGCAGACATAAAAACTGTGCGTAGGTTGTATCAGGGGACTGGAACATCTCCCCTACGAGGAGAGGCTGAGGGAGCTGGGCTTGTTCAGCCTGAAGAAGAGAAGGCTGCCAGAGGACCTAATAAATGCTTATAAATATCTGAAGGGTGGGTGTCAGGAGGATGGGGCCTAACTCTTTTCAGTAATGCCCAACGACAGGACAAGGGGCAATGGGCACAAACTGCAGCACAGGAAGTTCCGTCTGAACATGAGGAAGAACTTCTTCCCTCTGAGGGTGATGGAGCACTGGACCAGTCTGCCCAGGGAGGTTGTGGAGTCTCCTTCTCTGGAGATATTCAAGACCTGCCTGGACAAGGTCCTGTGCAGCCTGTTGTAGGTGACACTGCTTCGACAGGAGAGTTGGACTAGATGACCCACAGAGGTCCCTTCCAACCCCTGCCATTCTGTGATTCTGTGATTCTGTAAATAGGCAAAGACACTGCAGCACCTGAGACTGTCTCTAAATAAAATTGTAATTATGCTAAAAAATCTAATTAGTTACTGCCGAGTTTCAGCATCCGTGCAGGGACAGGAACGACTCTCACACATTGATGCAATGCACAGTCAGTTCCATTTATTGATCTGTTTGCGTGGTTATATACATTTTTCATATCTGCACACGCGATCACGCCTATTCGGATAGGCTACAGACATAAATCATGCGCTGTTCACGCACCCCACATTCCGTTATGATTTGTAACTATGAACTAACGCTAATAACAACAGGCTGTGTCCACGTCCTTGAACACATCTTGTTTTTGCTAACCCACATCATGTTTATTCTTAGCTGTCCTTTCCAGCGGCCTGTCCAGCTATGCTGACTGTTTTGCTTAAGCGGCCTAGCCATGCTAACTCTCAAACTACATCGACCCAACAAGTTACATAGAAGAATCCTGACATCTTTTCCTCTAGTTATCAACTGTCTGTTTCATGAAGAAAGAGATGCCAATTTTAAGAGTGGAACTTTGAATAACTAGACAGCAATGACAATGTGAAAAGTGCCACGCCAACCAGCCTGAAAACAATAGCAACCCTGGTAGTGCACAGCTTGTATGCAGGTTTGGTGGCAGCCACAACTTTGTCATACAGCCCACACAGACTGACCGACACTCATCTTCTCTATGCCACACTGGTTTCTATGTGCCTCGAGTTTTTGATTGCCAATCTCCAGAGGTTGGGAGGCTTTCTTCATATGCAATTCTGAGCCAGGAGTCTGGGAAGTAAAATGATTCCCTAGTGACAAGTGACATTGTTTTCAATGAGCTCATTAGGTATGAACTTGTGACACTGCATATCCTACTGACTCCTGGCAGAAAAATTTAAAGCTTGGTTTTCAGGTCTGTAGAAGGAAGTATAATGCCACTGTGATTCATGGCAGATTTGTAACACCAGTGACGTTCCCTTCTAGGGCAAAAAGTTTTTTCTAAACAGCATGCAGCTGTGAGACAGAAGGATGACAGAGATTTTGCCCAGAATTAATAACAATGACACATTTTTTTTTTTGTTTTTGCTTAGCTGCTGAACTGAGGTAGAAAAATGACAGAAGTGAAGACTGACCTGTCCCAAAAGCAGTTATGGAAAATCAAACAGCTTACAGTGGCAATCCTGGGAAAAAAAGTGACTAAGATTAACAAAACTGCCTGGTGGTCTGTTATTGGACAAATTTAAAATTTTTTTTTTTTTACGCTTTTGTCTACAGGAACATTGAATAACAAGGTCAAAGTGTCCTGGAAGTGACTGATGTGAACATCTGAACAAAATAAAAAATGATCCCTATCCCAGACAGTCCAGGCTCATTGATGTAAACATAATTTGATTATATTGTTTTCTCCTTGTGATGCACAGACCTATGTCTTCCTGCTGTTCTCTTTTCAACAACTAACAGTAACTGTTTGCTTCTGTCCAGCCCTTCTCCTTCCAAACATGACATTCAGCCTCTTGCAGCATGGTGTTTCTTGTAGCTGTTGCTCCTGGTCTACTGCTCCTGCTCTCTTCTGTCACCCTACCAGCCAGTTTGCCCTCACAGATGCTTTTATACTGCTGAATCTTTTAATGGGTGTATATCAGTCCACTAAGCAACATGGTACTACCTAATGAGCTATCAAATTTACTGGTGTAATTCTACTTCCTTTGGTGGGATAGTATTCCAGTTTTCCTTGGGTTTAAAACAGAAGAAACTGTGGACGGATGATTTTAACTTAGCTTTTCTGACATCAAGACCTTGACTTAAGTAATTTGAAAAATCAGTTTTGTCCATTAGTGGTGTTCAGTAGTGTCAATTCTCAAATAAATGTGAAGACTTGCTTGCAGTTCAGCAGATCCAAATGAAATGGATTGATGTGTTTTCTCAGAACACTACAAAGTAAAATCACTTCTAAATATATTGTCTGTGTTTGCAACCTTCTTGACTACTGTTCCTCTGAGATAAAATGCCTCTTATTCCCAGGCTAATGAGTTTTCAAAGAAAAAGACAAGTGTGATTCTGGGATGAGGACTTACTTAAAGTCTCTGTTGGAGTGCTTGGAAAGGCAGACATTTCTACATCTTTCCTTTTGGAGTGGTTCCTCCTGAGTGATGGATTTTCCCTCCTTTTGGATCGTTTTTTGTTAAAGGTGTCTAGAAAAGAGTCCTTTATAAATGCAGCTCCTTTTAAATTTTTTGTGCCTACGTCTTGCTGAGAGTAAGTATCCAGGCCATAAAGCACGTGTGGTTTAGGTAGAAGGTAAGTGGCATATGTTTAACGGGTTGAAGAATGCGTTTCCCCCCCACCCCAGGAGCACTGTACCTTTGGAAGAAAGCCTGAGGCTAAAATTGACTTGCTGTTTACTGCAGAGAGGAAGAGGGAAAATTCTATGTTGCCTTACATATAGATCCAGTTCGTCCACGCAAGCCAGATCTGAACAAACTTAGTTGTGTGCTTGTGCTGTATTATTCTGTGCCTGAATACTCTGTGACAACTCTGACTCTTTATAGCTTCTCGAATTTACTTCTATGATTGGGCTGTCTGGTTTGCAGTCTCATGCCCTACAATTTATACTCAACAATTCCAGTCCCAGAGCCCCAAGGTTTCTGCGTGGGAAGTTTATTTCTTTCAAAGCAGACTTCAGGCTATGCTTACAAGTCAAATATACCCTTACCTGGGACCACACTGAGTGTTTTGCTTAATCAGTAGAGTACTTGTACTCTTGCTCTTACTCCTGGAGTTATTTAAGGGATTTGTTGCATTTTCTTTGAAATATGGAAGTATGCAAGAAAAGAGTCTTAAGATATTCTAAAAGTATACAGAAATGCCGTGTAATTTTGGTAGGAATATGTAACTACTGCATATAATTCTACTACATAATTACTGACAGAAACATAAAAAGGAAAGGTTATGTTCACTTTCAAGGACATACATAGGGCAAAAAAGGTTGAATTAGTACTTAATTATAATGTAGAAAAAAAAAAGAAAATCTTTTCTGAAAGGAGATGGAATGTATTCAGGGCAAAAGTGAATGCCTTAAAGTCTTGAAGCACTGAAAATGTATTTTTTAATAAAAGTTTAATTCCAATCTTAAATTTTATTTTTTATTATTATTTTTAATTATTATTGTAATAAATAAACTATTATTATCACTGCTGCTACATTAAAATATGCCTGAAAGAAAGAAAAACAAAGAGAGAAATTCTTTAAGATAACAAGTATGTGTTGTACATAGGAACGCTACTTAATCCTTCTAGTACATCTTACCATCTCATAGCTTTTAGAAACTAGTACTAAATAAAAAAGCAGCCAAATAAATCTGTTGAGATTTGTCCTTACTAGTCTGTGAAGTTACTTGAAGCTATTTCCCATAACTTCCAAGAACTGAACTGGCTTCCTCCTTTTCCCTCCAAAAATGTTGTTAGACTAATATATCAAAGAAACTAGTAACATCTTTGCTGCACTTATGGTCTTCTTGAACTTTCCTTTCCAGTTCCAATGCATTTCTAACTAATTTATGATTCATGTTGGAGAAAACCTAGCCGTATGCTTAAATTCATTCCTATGATACCTCCACTGAGATCAGGGGGAGTCTTAAAGTACCTAAAATCTGCTGCACCAGACCATAAAAAGTCAAATAAAGCTTCAAATTATTCTGGATGCTGGTTTTCCTGCCCTAAATTTTGAGGTAGATCCTGGTTTGTATTAGAGGAGCAAATGCAACCCCAAAAGATATAGTGTAGTTAGCTAATACATAGTCACAGTATTTTAAAATGAAATTGTTGTATCAATTTTTTATGTATTCTATGTCATGGTTACTCATAAATAAAATATTATAATCCTGGATTGTCAGACCAAGCTTTTCAATCAAAATCCCACAGACTAAAAGAAGGTAAGGGTAAAAACTAACAGCAAGAGACTGGGACCCTTACTCCAGGAAAACATGTTATTGAAAAAAATTATTTGGACTGGATCTTAAAGTGAGAAGGAAATGCTCTCCACAAACCATTTTACTCCTTATTGACCATTTGAATCTCCATGCAGCATTTTAGAATTCACTAAAAATATTAATCCATAGCAGTAATGTTAATGTGTACTCTCTATGTGGCATACTATATACCATAAAAGGCCTCATAAATCTAGTATTTTCTTTTTTTTTCCCCCCAAGGATTTTATCATCTGGTACCAGCTTTTGTCATTCATAGTTAGATCTGTTATTCCACTAACTATTGTAGAGTTTGTTCATGAAGGCTAACAAATGCTTCCCATCAGCTAATGATTTTTTAGTTTGCATATTATATATTACCATTATGGATACTGCCCTAATTCACTGGATCAAATGACTAAAGATGTACCTAAAGATTTTAAATCTGCAGACCCAAGTTTTCAAAACCGAACTTTTGAAAAGGCAATCAGTAAACCACAACCACTTAATTTAAGAAACACACGAAATACTGACGGTACCTAGTGTAAGGAGCAGGATTTCTGACAGCACATTAAAACTGGGAGGAAAAGTCCTATATTAGAGTTGATGTAGTACATAGTTGTTTCTGCAATACTCCTTATTTTTTGAAAATTATACAGTGATATTTATAATTCCCTATGTTTATACATATGTCATTGTAGCTGCAAAGGCTAGTTTTATAGTCTATGGACAATTAGAACAAGGGACTATATTCCAATTATACCAAAACTGAGGGCATCAGCTTTTCCCAAAACTTTTACAATTTAGAAACAATATTTTGTTTTAATTTGAATCCTGAAAGCTTCCAACAGGGGAAAATACTCAACAAAATATTTCATGATAAGAATTCATCAGGATCTTTTTGCTGGAATCACAAATTAATGGTTTCTGAGAATAAGCACTAAATAAGGCATATTCAGCAAATGCTGACTTATAGCAGAATTTTTTAAATTGTGTTGTATGTGTTATATTTATATTAATTTTCAATTAAATGAGTACAGTATAATGAAGATCAAAGTCATTCACAAACATTAGACATTTTAATTAGAGTACTCTTTTTTTTTGCCTTAAACTTTAATTCAAGTAGATATTTTCTGAACTTGGGTATTTTTCTGTAACATTTAGCAGGGGCATTTCTGTTTTCTTTTTCTTTTTTCTTCCTCTTCTCCTGCTCCATGTAACATAATTATTCGAATCTCTTCCACATTCACAGAATATTTCAGTGGCTACTGCGAGGACATGGAGCCAGGGGATCTGCTACATCTTGTGTGACTGAAGCTGACTTCTGCCACATTTTCAGAACATATGTGACTGTTCCATTTGTACAGAGCATTCCCTGTAAAGTATGTGAACTCTCCTTCCCCCAGAAACACTACTTCAGGAACTGCAAAAAATAGGAACTGTCATTAAAATGTTGATATGTAGACACTCACCATAGGAGCAGAGTGCTGCACAGCCTCTCAGAGATGAGCCTTGATCCCTCAAGATGCAAGATTGTTTTATATGTGAATAGGACAGGATTTGTGTAATAACCCTGTGCAGTTACACAAGGCAGATTTTCTACATACTGACTACTTTACTAACAATGAACTTGAGGAAATAGGATTGGAGAATGTACAGAAAATCAAAATAGAACACATATGTGTTTCAGTTTGGCCTGGGTAAATACCAGGTGCCCACCAAGACTGCTCTATCACTCCCCTCCTCAACTGGACAGGGGAGAGGAAATACGATGAAAGGCTCGAGGGTCGACACAAGGACAGCGAGAGATCACTCACCAAATACACAGACAAAACAGACTGAACATGGGGAGAAAAGGGAGTTTAATCCATCACCAATCAAATCAAAGTAGGATAGTGAGAAAATAAATCCAGATCTTAAAACACCTTCCCCCCACCCCTCCCTTCTTCCCGGGCTCAACTTCACTCCCATTACTCTCCCTCCTCCCCCACCAGCAGCACAGGGGGATGGGGAATGGGGGTTACGGTCAGTTCACCACACTTTGTCTCTGCTGCTCCTTCCTCCTCAGGGGGAGGGCTCCTCACACTCTGCCCCTGTTCCAGAGTGAGGTCCCTCTCATGGGAGACATTTCTCCACAAACATGAGTCCCTCCCACAAGCTACAGCCCTTCATGAACTGCCTCAGTGTGGGTCCCTTCCCATGGCATGCAGTCCTTCAGGAACAGGCTGCTCCAGTGTGGGTCCCCACGGGGTCACAAGCCCTGCCAGCAAACCTGCTCCGGCGTGGGCTTCTCTCTCCATGGGTCCGCAGGTGGTGCCAGGAGCCTGCTCCAGCGCGGGGTCCCCATGGGGTCACAGCTTCCTTCAGGCATCCACCTGCTCCAGTGTGGGTTCCCTTCCATGGGCTGCAGGTTGATATCTGCTCCACCGTGGACCTCCATGAATTGAAGGGGAACAACCTGCCTCACCATGGTCTTCATCACAAGTTGCAAGGGAAGGCTCTCTGCTCCGTCATTTTGGGCACTTCGTCCCCCTGCTCCTTCTTCTTTGACCTTGGTGTCTGCAGAGTTGTTTCTCTCACATTATTTCACTCCTCTCTCTATACTGTTGTTTCCTCACCGCCTTTTTTTTTCACCTTCTTAACTATGTTATCACAGAGGTGATACCATGGTTGCTGATTGGCTTGGCCTTGGCCAGCGGCAGGTCCGTCTTAGAGCCGGCTGGCACTGCCTTTGTCGGAAAAGGGGTAAGCTTCTCACAGAAGCCACCGCTATAGCCCTCCTGCTACCAAAACCTCGCCACACAAACCCATAACAACATGCCGGACCCAAAAAAAAATCTAAACATAGTGAAATAGGAGTTGATGAAAGGTGACTTTTAAAGAAAATTGATTAAATGGGTTTCCTGTGACAGTGCTGTTTCCCTGCCACACTAAGCTGATGTTCATTTTATTTGTTATCTTTCATGAAAGAATAATCTCTTCATGCTGCTTGTTACAGCTAGAAACGGCATAGTTACTTGAAGTAGTTTTAATTTTATCTGAAACAAGAATAATTAGCACTCTAGAATCAACTGCCCATATTTCATCAAACCTGCTTTATGCCATATTGGAAGTTAATGCTCTGTGCAATTGCTTACATTCCTTCTGCTGCATGGCTTTTCACTTAATGTCATGAGACGTACTCCTCAGTAAAAGCAGTCAGCAGAAGAAAGAAGTTGAGATAACCTTTGGCATAGATGTATAACCTTAATAAAAACAGAGTAAAAAACAGCAGCATGGTAATCATTCTTGCCTACTTAAACCAGGCAGAAACATAACGTGTGACTAGACTGGTCCCCAAACCCGATTGGGGGTGACTTCAGGCAAGAAAAGGCCTCTTTCCCTAACAGACATTTTCATAGTTAAAAGCCCAAGCCCAGGGGATGCGCTTGCTCTCCTTCAGCCCACCGTTGGCTCCCTGGAAAGGAGCCAGCAGGCTGTGGCTGCTGCTGGGGGTGGCAGCTCCTACCGGGTGGCCACCAGACCGCAGGGTACTGCTGCCCAAAGGAGCGGGGCAGTGAGAAGGGTCCAGTGACTGGGCTGCAGCCCCACAGCTCTTAGGGCTGGCCCATGCTCTCTGTACTCAGCAGGAGTACTGCACTGAACTTCCTCAGTTGTAATGGTACTATCCTTGCTGTTATAAACAAAACAGTTTTCTCCTGAGGCAATGTCAGCTCTTCACCAGTCTTCTCACCTATGCTCTATAGAGAGGTTGTACCATTGTCTCCTTCATAGGAGAGTGATAACTCTGCTGTAGACAAGGAAGGACTCTGCTTACCTGTATGCATCTGAGCATGAGTGGAGAGACTCTTGATCATTTCCAAAAACCACAGAACTTCTAGATTTTGTAGTCGCAAATAGTTCTAAATGAATACTGCAAACACTAAAAAATAAAACAGCTACTCACAAAGATGAAGAAGGAAAAGGTCAAGAAAGTGAAAATTCACTTTCACTTCAACAAAGATCCTTGATCCAGGAATATCTTTCTGTGAAAAATGCTTTGAACTTGGGCTTGTCTCTGGAAATCCTGAAACAATCTTGTTCTCCTCCATAGATCAGTTTAAACTTTTATTGATTTTCTATGCCATAATATACTAATTTTTAGAGTAGCTGCAGTTACTTTTGCTCTTTGCTTTTTCTTTCTCGGTTTAGGCAATGTGATTTTACTAATATTCCATACAAACTTCTCTGATAAGCAATGCTAATTTTCTTTTTGTATCACTGTTGCCCTTTCTATATTGATCACCTGTCACATATATGTACATCTAGCGGCTATCTCCCTCCTATTTATAGTAAAGAGAAGTTCAAAGAGGCTGTGACTCTCATGCCTGTTCATAACTGTCAGGCTGAGAATCTATATTACAGAGTCATTTTGAAAGAGAATATTGCCTCTGTGGTTTCTGGCATGAAACATTTACATTAGTGCCCCAACGTGGCTTCTCTGACAGCCACGGTGCATTACAAACTAGTGCCTAATTTTTTTGTCCAATGTCAATTCTAGGTCCCCTTGAATCCAGCAGCTTTCAAAATTTATAAGTCCAAAGTGTTTACAATTATTTTATGTAGTATGCATAGATCATCAGTTTCTATACTGTAGTACAATATGTTGCTGTTCCCTTCATATCTGTGATAAAATATAACAACAGAGTAACAGCAGTGGAAAATACTCACATCACATTGAGGTAGCTCGCATTTAGCCAGAGAGAATATAATTCAAAAAAGAATAATGTACTTAGTTTCAGTAACATCGCTTTCTCTGTTTGTCAGTTTTCATTGCCTTTTGCAGCTCCTGCTAATTTAATGCCGTTTGAAATGTCACTAATGTGAAGTTAAATCTTTCCAGTGCTTTACTTTTACTTTCCAGTTCTCCCCTGGGAGAACAATAAGACTGTAAAACATAATGGGTAACTACATTTTTAACTAAGAGTTCTCCTGAGGAATTTTGCCATATGACTAAAGAAAAGAGACTTTGTTGAAAAGTCATCTGATTTACCCCTTGTAATCACTTGCTGTTGCAAAATATTGAAGGAAAGAAAAGGATATGGCATTGTTATTAATATTATACTAAGGAGAAATTTGATTCCACAAAATTAGTATCCATGATATATAATGACATCGACATGAAAGAAAGAAACAACAGCGAGCTAGTAGGAACCAATGCCACTGGAATGGCATGGCATAGTGCCATTTGGGGATGTGAGCTGGTTCTCTTGGAGAAGGCTTGAGTGTCCACACAGCCATCGTGTAGAGATACTTAATCCAGCTGTGTGCATGTTTATGTGAAAGATCACTACTGGTTCTGGACACAGTAGACACAGTACCCACACCCTTCAGTAACAGGGATGGGGGAAAGAATATGAGACAGAAGATCATGGAAATAACTGAAGTGTACTCAGATTTTCCCTAGTCCTGCTAAATGTGTGCTTCTTTACAGATAACCAGTATGTCATGCAACAAATTTGATGATGTGAAATGCCATCTCTACTAAATGCAGGAATGAAAGATAAAGTCCTAACTTTCCGCTGAATACAGTGAATAGCAAGACATAAATACAAAATATTCTTACTTTGGCAGTACAACGTGCACTAATTTTTGGCCTATTCCTAACTGCAGCTTTCTTGATGTTCTAGCTGGAACCTGTCTGGTCTCAGTCAGGTGACTCAGTGACTGTCTGTAATCACGCATGCATATTCACATCTCCCAGCAAGTTAAGCAAGTACTGTTAGGAAGTGATTAAGAAACTAACTGGGTCATCACCCAGGAGGAAAAGCCTCTAATACTTATCATCAGATATTAATTTTTGTCACAAGCTCTTAGCTGCATGTGTGTTTCCTAATTATAGTCGGTACAGCAAATATAACAACTATAGGAAATGACTGACAAAGTGGTATCCAGCCACCACCAATATCCCGAATTCCTGATGGAAGTCTTGTGGTCTGAAAGAAATAATTGATCACAATTTTCAGAGATGTATTTTAAAGACACTACTGTACTAGATCTTTTGGTGATTAGCTTTTGGATATCACCTTCGTGCTTTCTTACATCTGAGACATATGATTTTGGATGTGCTGTAGGAGAATCACACCATGCATCCACAGCAGAGGTCACAACTGCAGGTTATCTAAATATTACTGAGTGTTTTTCAGATGCTGGAATTTTTCATTTGCACAGCTACCTTCTTGATTATTTTTGGCTCATGTCTTCAGCATGCAGAGTCCTTCAAGCAAAATTATTTAAGGTCCTGAACAAGCTTGCCTTCTTATTCAGTAGGCCTCTGAGAAATCTCTGCTTTCATGTTGGAATGGCAAAGGCTTATTTTATGTCCATAATCCTATATTGATCTGTTTTATTAGGAATCCCAGGACGTTCATTTCTTCTTTCATTTATTTTCCTTGCTAGGCACTTGATTACTTACATAGTAGCTGAAGAAGGGTTTGTCAGCTTTGAATCCACCTTATTCAAACCAGGATTCTTCCATGGGGGCTGCTATCTTCTAGATTTTTTCCCCTCTTAGATACTCTGTTTCATTAAGCTACTTATTTAAGCTGCACAGCTTTTAAGATTTATCACACAAACGCTGCCTCGGCCACCTCAATTCCTGCTACACAAGGAGCAAGGGATATTGTACAGATTTTGACCATATATTTTGAGTGTCTCCTCGATTTCCCCCTTACTGTGTAGGCAGCTGTGTACCTTACATACATATTTTTTAACAGACAAGAGGAGCCTGGTTTTCCAAACAACTGATATTAAGCACTATATAACAGTTTTTTTGGCAAGGGATGTCAAAAACAACAAGAAGGGCTTCTTCAACTACATCAGCAGCAAAAGGAAGACGAGGGACAATATGGGGCCGCTGCTGAATGAGGCGGGTGTCCTGGTGATGGAGGATGCGGAGAAGGCAGAGCTACTGAATGCCTTCTTTGCTTCAGTCTTCAGTGCTAAGACTGGCCCTCAGGAATTCCAGGCCCCGGAGGTAAGAGAGGAAGCCTACAGAGAGGACGACTTTCCCTTGGTCGAGGAGGACTGTGTGAGGGATCGCTTAAGCGATCTGGACGTCCACAAATCCATGGGCCCCGATGGAATGCACCCACGAGTGCTG
>Ga0065711_1042308_pt1 | contig 15479 bp, 8 predicted proteins | sample Hoacrofraction12_FD_59098 | JGI IMG/M metagenome (GOLD analysis project Ga0065711, IMG submission 59098) | Hoatzin crop microbial communities from Cojedes, Venezuela - Epithelial fraction 12 v2 (version 2) | ecosystem: Host-associated > Birds > Digestive system > Esophagus > Crop | place... | reverse complement strand
AAAAAAAAAAAAAAAAAAAAGAGTTCCTTTCTCCCATCCAGTCTAGGCAAATATTCACCTGTATCAATTGGACGACTTCTATCATTTGCTTTCCTGGCATAATCTCTAGCCAATGGATGGCAGAAACAGTCTTGTACTGACTGCAGGACTGACTCATGCCAACATGCCTTTAACAAAGCAGTGTGTCTGAGGCCAGATGTGCAGTGATTCTTCAATGGGGGATCTAGGAGGAATGTTCTAAAATCTGTTTCTCATGGTGTCACTGTGACCTTGGGAGTGGCCTCAGTAGCCCTACACTGTGAAGAAGGGCTGATACAAAGCCATGTCCACATTCAGTGCTGGTGGGGATCTCATACAAGTTTGATAACTGAACATGGTTTGGGCTGGCATAACCCTGCCTGTGGAATTTGAATTATAATTCCTATTCTTTTTGCTTTCCCTTTTCTTCTGTAGTGCACTGTTTGACATCTTTCTAAACTGACAGCAGAAACAGAGTTCTCTCTAAATGCTGGGCGCTATATTTTACTGGTTCTTTAACATGCAGGTGATTTCTAAACAAATGTCTTACGTGTTCCATTTCTTAATATCTCTTTCCCATAGGTTACCTTCCTTTACAGGGAATGCTGACTTGCTCATTCCTTCATTATTGCTGTCCTTCTGACCAACAGCAATGGAGAGAAAGCCTGTTCTTGAACAAAGTAGCCAGAAGGGAACTCTGTCTTTTCACTGTGCAAGCTAACACCAGCCTTTAGAGGTGCCTATGTCAAGATGGTTGGATATCTACAGCTGAGTGGATATTAGCTGAGTGGATATGAACTGATGGGTGCATGTCAACTGAGAAAGCATTTAAACCTTTGCAGCATGAATTTGAATCAACTCCATTTGGCCTGGTCTTAGGCTTCTAAATTTTCAGTTTCCCTATTACTTTCTGGGACGTGACTGGTAGGTAGGTTTTCAGCATAATCCTTTCCGTTTTCCAGCCTATAGATGTCAGCTAGTGATCCCTCAGTTGTGGTGTTATACGTATGTAACTGAAATGATTCTGTAAAGTTGTAGAGGAAAAAGGTTTTTCTAACTGTAAAGCTGCCTACTATTTCTCTATTGTCCGACAAAAACAAAGTGAATTTTTCAAGAGATTTAAGAAATGGTACACAGTTTCTTTTGCAAATATTAACTATAAAATGCAGACTTGTAGGAAGCCAAAATACTTTCAAATTACAACTATTTCAGCTCTGTACAGTAGAATTAGACCTTTGTAAATTCTACCATTTTCCCAATAACTTTTTCAGCTGCATCTTATAATGGCCTGATTAGATAGCGGCTCATTCTATCTAGATAGAAGGAAATAACTTTTCCTTCTATCTCTTTTCTGAGCTTTCAGATTCTGTTGCATACGCATGAACTCCTAATACTGTTCTCCAGTAAACAGTCCCTTTAGAATGCAAATATCTCCCAAAATAATTCTGCCACGCTGAATCTAGCTCCACTGAGCCCCACTCTGTAAGAGACTTTATTTGTCACTTACTTGAAGTAGATATGAAAAATGCATTCCAAAAAACAGTTCTATTTTTAAATGCTATTAACTCCCACAACGAACTGTATAAAGAGTGTCTGCAAGAAATGTGTTGCATGGTTTGTCAGTTCTTTGCTCAGTCATCTTTTGTGTTCAGTACTAACTTAAACTAGAGTAATCATAGAGTAATCATAGTCAACAATATTGCTGAAAGGGACCTCTGTAAATCATCTGGGTCCACCTTGTTTGTAACCTTCCTTCATGCAGTTGAAATTTTCAGCTAAATCTCCCCTTATCTTTCTGTTCTCCAGACTAACCACCCAGCGCTCTCAGCATCTTCTTGTGCAACATGTGCTCTAGCCCCCAGCATTCTTAATGCTTCTCCACTGGACTTGCTCCTGTTACTTCAGCTCTGGCATTGATGACCTGAAAGCCAGACACAATATTCCAGATGTGTCTTGATAAGTGCTAACGACAGTGGATAAATATCTCTGTCAACCTGAAAGCTATGCTCTTGCTATTGCAGCCTGATGCGCAGTTAGCTTTCAGCACCACATGAGCACAAGGCGATTCATTTTTTCTTCATCCAGCAGTAGCCCCAGCTATCCACCAGCCTGTACAATTGCGTGGGATTTGTTTTTTTTTCTAATTCTATCCCTGTATGCCTGAACAATGCTTCTGTTGTCCTCCTTGGTAGTACACACCTTCAACTGATTTTTTAGTGTTCAAGTTCAGAAAAGAGTACTTGTGTACAAACAAGGAGGATCATACCTTACCCACTCATTTTCATGAACATTGGGCTAGAGTCTCAGGTTTCGAAGAGGCTGTCTTTAAAAATAAATCTCTTCAATTGTGCTCTTTTGCCCTTCAGGATAGAGTCACTCTGGACCCAGCCTACCACAAAAAGCCTAATTACACTCTTCTGAGGTACAAGGGGTTTATTTACATACCACTTCCCTCAGGATCTTAAACTATTTGATCGCATGTTCACTGCAGTCAAGGCTGTCATTAGCTGTCACACCACCTGTAAACCCATCAGAACCTGTGTCAAAAGATTGTCCAAACACACTGGAGAAATCAGTTGCCAGTTGTGCTGTCCCACCAGATACCTGCAATCCAAGCGATGCCATAACTTAACAGATACCCTTGGACTTACTGTTCTTCCTCTTTGTCCCTCATGCTGTGCACGTCTGTGTAGAGAGGTGAGACAGGACCAAGCTCCCTATCCCACTGCCCCAGCCAGGGAGCAGGGCAGGTAGGGGGGTGGGCAGGGGTGATATCAGGTAGAATTATTCAGAGCATAATGAAGCTGAGGCTGTAGTGATATAGGACAGAAATGCTTAGGTCATAGAGATATTGTTTAATTTAGGCCTGACTACTTTGTATAAACAATGTATGCCTTACTAACAATTATGCCCTTGAAGAGGAGTTAACAGACTGATGAAAGGGGAACATCCAGCCCAGAAGGTGCTGAAAGCTGGACGAATGCTGAAGAAGCATGAAGTTAACAAAGATCTAGGGTAACTAGGAAAAAGGCAGAGGCAGCAGGCGGAGACTGCGACCACTGACTCAATTTGGAACTGAAAAGACTGCACCCCCCCAGCTTGCGAGCATGCAGAGTTAAATAAAAAAGGAATATACCGTTAAGATGAGTGTATAACGTGATGGACCATTCAGACCGTAATGAGTGATTTATTTGGTTTTGTAAGAGTATATAGTCCTTGTGATTCTGCTAAGCGATGTGCTAGCTTTGTGGAATTATCACCTAGCACCCGTATCTGCACAAATATGTAATAATGACAATACCTCTGCTCTACGTGTATATTGGCATATCGCACACCCGGTAAATGATCCCACTTTCGGGACAACAGGGGCAGCCCCAGCCCAGGGCATCAGACATCTCCCTGGGGATGGGCATGGGCCAAGGCCAGACTGGGACTTCAGCCCGTAGGAGCGGGTCACGATCAGGCCTAGCAAGGGGAACTGGGGGCAGACACAGCGCTGGTATAGCTGAGCGACGTCATGGGGACAGGGATGGGACAAGACTCATTGGGGATTTCAGCCTGTGGACCAGGGACAGGCCCTCTGTGCTCCTAGGAAAGTGACTTACTTTGCTTTACTTTGTCAAGGGGGACGCAAGAGCCTCCCCTGCGGTCACCTCTCTTAATCAGTTTTCCCTGCTGCTGTAGCTCAACAGTCAGGTCCCGGGGCGGGAGGTGAGACTGTGTCACAGAATCAGATCATTTGGCTCCCAGGAAGGGAGAAATCTATAAACACCACTCATGGGTATCAAGTGGCCCTAAAGTCTTGTTCACTTCAGTGGCTTACAAAAAGCAGAGAAGGCGCAACAGAGAAAACCTTATAGTCCCTTCTTCTGAACTTCTCTGAAACGTGCTATACTGCTTTGTACTCTGCAAGAAGGAGGAAAAAGGAACCCTAACAAACTTCTCTAATTCTGAATTTATAGTGACTTTTAGCATTATTCCCACTATAAAAAGAAAAAATAAAAAAATTCTCAAGATCATTGCTATTATTGTTCTTGTTATTGTTGTTTTATTATCATTATATTTTAGCTTATCCATTAAATTAGACCAACTCATGTGCGCAATGACAAAAAATACTGGAAAACATTAAAATAAGTGCACTGTATCAGACCTGTTTCAAAAGTAGCGGTAATATTGAAGCTCAATGAATGCAAAAATATTGAAAGTGTTTAATATATTTTATTTTATTATTTATTATGAATTACAATAAAGAAAATGTAGTTTATAATAGCAAGCCCAGAATAGAAATAGGTTGTGAGACACAGATTCAATTCCTAATGTTTGTCAAAGACTAGATCTGTTTTATTCAATTGGTCTCCTTTATCTTTGTCACCAACATAATATATTAAAATGTTTATGCTTGATTTACTTTATGAGTTCTACTAATACATTGTTGTAAAATAGCCCATTTTTTTTCTATCTGTCCCATTTCCATGGTTGTTGTTCTTTTTGTTTTTAAGGTTTCAGTTACTTGCAAAGCACAAAAATGGAATGGTCAGTTGAGAGAAGTATAATAATGATAACAGCAACAACAATAAACTAAATTACACAGGGAACCGTAAGGAATGATGGGCAGTAGATATTACTGTCTTTTTCTAGACAATAAAAATGAAACCTGACATGTCCCATCATTAATCTATTTCTGGTAAAATTAAAAATAGTGGGAATCCTCTGTAACTTGGTGTGACTGTGGTATTACAACCCTGTTGTTCTTTCTAAACACTTTAATAGCTTCCATTTAAAAATTAACTCAATTAGATAATTAATTTAATTTTAATGAATTTTAATTACATAATGTTTTACCTATGTAATTCATTGCTAAGGAGGACTAATACCCACATTTATTCTCAGTTTATGGACTCTTCCATATGTGACATTATTAGCATTAAGATACTATTGCTAAGACACGTGTTGCCATAGAACACAAAGATATAAAACTAGCAGAAACATATTTCTTTGAGTTTTCAGTTAAAACTCAACATTAGAAAGCCAGTGCAGACTTGCAGGTTTTCAAGCTGCGGTTCACAGCTCTTATTTAAACAAAATATAAAGCTTGCATGCAAAATTCCTTGCACTTCAAAGCAGTAAAAAAGTTCAGAGCCAAATTTTTATGTGTCGACAGAGCATGGAGGCGTGACAGTTTTGTATCAGCCAACAATCTGGCCTTTGAGGGTGAAGAGACTCAAAGAAGCGACTACAATATTATTATATGTTATTTGAAGTCCACAAAATGAGTTTGATGTCAGTGTATTAAACAGTATAAATGAGTCAACAGATAGGAATGAAGTAGATGAAAATCAGGATCACGTCCCCTCCCCAGCGTACCACAGAAAGAAGCATCTTCCTGGTCACAGGTCAGCACAACTAGTGTGTCCTGAAGACTTCCCTCACATATTCCAAGAAGTGAAAGAAAACATGGCCATCGTGTTGAGAAACCTTCTGACTGATGCTCCAAGAGTTATTGTCAGAAAAACATTACCAGTATCTAGTAGAGATTTGAAGTTAGGAGACGAAGTGGAGAAATACAGTAGTGTGTGTGAATCCCCCAGATGATCTAAAGCTTGCTAGTAGGTCAAGGAAAGATGACCACTGGAGGTTACTTGTCTTTTTTGACTGGTACTGTCTATATGACTTTCAGCTTCTGGTTAAACGTGACTCTCAACCGTTTTTGAGTGGTTGGACAGATGATACAGCCAGCAAATTTTTCATCTCAATTTTGCCAGAATACTAAAATCTTATCTTTCAAATTGTCAAGGAAATGTGTCAAATAGTTAAAGAAAATATTTCTACCCTCCAACCTTTACGTCAAGGTATGCTTCTTTCTGCTGACTTGCACTATTTAAACTTACACATTTTTATGTACGGAAAATCCACATTAATAACAAGTTAAAACTGTCACACAGAAAGTCGCAAGCATTTCCTTCTTTCAAAGAATCACAGAATCACAGAAGGGCAGAGGTTGAAAGGGACCTACATTATCTACTTCAACCCCCCCACACAAAGGATTTTCTGCTAGAGCAGATTGATTAGGGCCATGTCCTGTCAGGTTTTTAATATCTCTGAGGATGGAGGCTCCATCACCTCTTTAGGCAACCTGTCCCAGTGCTCAGTCACCCTCACAGTAAAGATTTTTTTGTTTACTCGGGGTTTTTTTTATGTTTAATCGGAATTCTGATATTTCAGTTCATGCCCATTGCCTCTTGTTCCTTCACTAGGCACAACTGAGAAGAGTCTGACTCTGTCTTCTTTGCCCCCCTTTCATCAGGTGTTTATAGACGCTGATAGGATCCCTCCTTAAGCCTTCTCTTCTCCAGGCTGAACAGTTCCATCTCTATTCACACACCTATTCCATATTTCATCAGTTAATCTATGGGGATGTTACAGGGCATGGTGTGGAAAGCCTTGCCCAAGTCAAGATCCACTGCTCTTCCCGCCTCCACTGAGTTCATCATTTTAACATAGAAAGTGATGTAGTAGTTCAGGCATGGTTTTCTCTTTACAAATCCATGCTGACTACTTGCAATCACTTTCTGCTCCTTCTGAGCAACTCCGCTTTTTCAGTCTTCTTTGCCATCAGGTCTCCTGCTCCATTCAGCTCTTTACTTAGTCACTGGCTCGTGCATACAGTTTTTACAGATGCAGGTCTCCTCCAACACACCTGCTTGTTTAGTGTGAAGTTTGCTAGTGAATTACTCATGCACATGTACACACACATATACAGACACTGCAAATAGGGACAGAGTCAGGTTTTTCCAGTTGCTGGTACTTTATCTTACAGATACATACTCTCCTTATAAACAAGTTCCTCTCTTTCAGGTTCTTTACTCTCTACTGCATATCTTAAAATAGGATCGTTTGCATATTTTCTGTTTAACGGGTTAATGCTACTGAATAGGTAAAGGAATGAAATCGATGAAAGCCCTTGTGATTCTGAAAACTACAATAGCCTCTTAATCTCCAGTGCTCTATAATAGTTTAGTTTATTCTGACAGAAGAGCAGAGGTAGACTTTTACTTTAAAAATGAAACAAAAATTATGATCTTTTTAGTCTGTAAAGCCTATGTGGTCTGAAGCTGACTGTTTTCCTCACAACTTTTCTAAATTGACAAGAAGAAAATTCCCTGGTTTTACTTGCAGTGCAACACTATTTTCACACTGCTAAACTGCAGCCAACATACTATCAAAGCTTCAAGAGAAAGTCAGTGTGCCAGGTCTTTCTTCTCAGTTTAATATCCCTGACAGTAGAGCGAATATCAATGACAGCATTAAATGTCTTCTGGCAGGGCTTTGCTAAATCTGAAAAAAAAAAAAAAATCAAGCCACTCACTAAAAGCCAGCATGAATCTTTAAAGTCAGTGCAAGAAAAAATATCTCCTTATGTGCAAATTGAAATATGAAATAATTGAAAGCTCTGTACTTTTTTTTTTAACTCTTTCTGGAATGGCTAGCAGTGAAGAAAAAGCTAACTGTGAGTAAAATACACAATGGCAGAATGTATAAAGCAGAAGGGGATATGCTAATCTTAGGACAGTTATGAATTTTTAATAGATACTTTTTATAGTGTTTAAGGGATACTGAATAGAATGACAGTAAGAAAGTGGCAGATATTACTCTAATAACTCCATTCATGTCTTTCTGAGGAGCACATTGAAAAACACATTAAATTTTGAACAAGACAGTTAAAATTCCTTCCTCTGAAAAACGGATGGTTATTTTATATACTGGTTTTAATAAACACAGCAGAATACCAAATATGAAAAAGTCATATAACCTGGTTACTATATGTGGTGTAAAGTAAATGATTTTTCCAGTTCTGGCAATCTGGACTGGAATATAAAGATACTTGATACTACTGCTCGTTGCCCTAGTAGGTCATATTGCAAAGTCTAGAAAAGAAGTGCTCTAGCTAGGACCATTCATTTCTATCTCTTCTTTTTAATCCTCATGTTCTTTGAGCAACTCCAGGAATAAATTGTGGTCCAGACCAGAGATATATGTATTATATAAAATATATGTATTTTATTTTTATATCAAGACTCAGTAGTTGATAGGTCTTGTATTGTTAGAAGTCACGTAATAATAAAAGAGCAGTATGAGAAGATGCCCCTGCATGAATAAATTTTTGAATCAGAAAATACAGTGACTCTTGAGTAAAAATGCTGTCAAGAATTTACACTACCCTTCTCAAGTATTATTCAGAGCTCTTTTTCACAGACTAGGTGAGCATATAGTTTCTAGATGCTAGGCAAAGCCCAAACATCAAGAACATTTTTACAGGTAAAGAGGAAGACTTTTTTTAGTCTCAGAGTTGTTATTGTTGATAAGGCTGTTGGTAGTGATACAGATTTATGGTGAAAACACAAGTTATTTAAAACATTATTGAAAAATTACACTGCAGTTGTAACACTATTTACCATGTAGTTTATGCAAAATACCAGGTGGTACTGTACAGTAGCTGGGGAAAAAATGCCAATGTTCACTGTAGCCTTCTGACAGTGACAATGATTTATGATGTCACCTGAAAAAGTGAGGTTATGGAGTATAAAGAAGGCCTCTGGTCGCGTATCTTCCCCTAGCATCCAACTACTACTTAAGTGTCTTGACATCCTTGACTTAAAGTACAGAATAAAATGGCCTTGCCTGGCACTGGCGCCATTTTGCTATAAAACCAGTTTTATTCTAATTATGGGGAAAATTTTAATAGAAATAGACAGTTATCTCATTAACATTATCTTTCATGATTTGTTAAAGGATTAATGGCTATTGGCATATCCATTATTAGATGCCTAAATTAGCACCCTGTTCCGAAACTAGGTATTTTACAAAACGAGGCACTTTTCAGGTGTTATTCTTTAGCAGCCCAGTAGAAATATACTTCATTCCTATTATTACAAATTTTTAGAAACTTGTTTAAAATACGCTAGACTAGAAACAGAAGGGGAGTCACTAAGAAGCTGGGGACAACCAATACCAGAAAGATCTCTGCCAACAGGGTCAAGCAAGAAATGATAAAGTAGTAACAGGTAGAGGTGAAATTGTTCTGTATTTTTAGGTATCTAAACAGATGGTATTCAGAAAGACTGAATACCTAACTCTCAGGAACTTCAGGAATAGTCCACAGAAATAAACAGTGTTTAAAAAAAAAAGATAGTAACCTAATCTTTTCTTCAACTAGGAGAGCAATCCTTTGCTAAAAAGATGGGGGTGAAGCTAGCAATGTGTAGGCCATATGTTACCTGTCTGACTACCTACAGTGGGCTGACAAATCCAAATAGACCTGCTTGTTAATTTCAATAGAAACTTTAGGTGCAAACTATATCTTTATGTACTAAAAACTTACCTTGTTGTATATGTACCTATGGATCACTCACAATAAGTGAATCACCTGCAGTTCCTATAGACTTCACTTCAGAAGACAAGTTAAGGCTCAATACTTCTGAAAATCAAATCACTGACCAAGCACCTTTGACCTAGTCTGCTTTTTTCTTTCTCCTAGGACTTTCTCTTGAGTCTTTTCCCCAGTAATGAAAAAATTGTGAGTTTGTCTACTGTGTATGCACACAAACTCAGAAGAAGGCTCTTGCACTCTCATCAGATTTTCTTTTTTCTGCCTCTTCCCTTTCTTTGGCTCTCTCCACAGACAAAAGAGGAAACAAACGACTTTCTTGAGGTAAAAAATTCTTATTGTTTCACTTCCAGAAAAGGAAAATGAAAGAAAGGATGAAGGAATTAAATGGGAAGTTTCACAAACAAACAAACTGTCTTGAGGCACAGAAACAAAAAAAACAATTTGAGAGTGTGATCAATCTCATCTCTGAGTGTTCCTTTCCTCACTGACATCTTGATGATCGCTGGTTTGAGTTCGCTTGTAAGACTCATATCTTTCACTCCCTTGGGATTTATAGTGCAGTTTGGTCTAAGTGCAGAATTTGACAATATGACATATATTTAGGTTCCTAAAAGTTAACTTGGAGTTCTAATATTCTGCGGTTTTGAGATTAAGAGAGTGCTGGTTACTGAGCTCCTTTTGACAATGTAATGTAGAATTTGATGGCGTCCTGTCCTATACAAAAAAAGGCTGACGGAGAATTGCAGACGTGCTAATTCACAGCCAGATGTATCAGGGCTAGCTGAAGTGGTAGGCAGCCCTTGCTCTTTACCTTGACCATCTGACAAAATTTATTATTCAGAACATATGGATATTCTAAATCTATCCTGAATGGGATATTTATTTTTGGAATGGGATACTTGTTCAGTCCTGACATGTTTACAGCCTAGAATATTAAAGCTGCTTAAAGAAATTTAGGAAGCTGACATAAATCTGCTAATGGACTAAAGAGGACCCATGTTACTTTAATATTCTGTCTGCAAACTCTGATGGCCCAAGACTAAATACATATTCTGCTTAGTCATCTCTGTTGCCAGGGTGGTGCTTTGTTAGATGGACCAGGGCTTAAGGCAGTATTCACTTGAGCTGTGCCAACCAATACATTACTAAGCATATGACTGTTCCCCTGGCTTCCAAATACATTCCAAGCAGTTTCATTAAAAATACACAGGGTTTATGGCTAAATTACAGGGGAAAAAATTAATATTGAAATACTAGCAGTGATGCAACAGTGCTTAAAAAAGTTAAAAGTTGAAATTGCAGTTCACAAAAAAAAGAAGCCTCTTTCCAGTACTGCTTTTAACAATAGAAATGATTCAAAGATATTTCTATACAGTGCACTCAAATGTATAAAGAACATAAACTTTGTTCCAGATATAGTAGTATTTTCTTATCTTCAAGAATGTACATTAAGATCAGTCTGCTTTTCTTCAATTATTTGGATAACTTAGCTGATAATAGACATCACAATTGTACGGAAAAGATTAATGCTATTATTTGAAGAAAGGCTGTCAAGTGCAAAAAAAGATATGGAAGAGCTACAGACATGTATTTTCCCACTGAATAAACCTCCTCAAGAAAAATAAAATTAATCTGACATCTTTATGTTAAAGGCTCACGGTGGACCAGAGATCCAAGATCTATGAAATGGTATATTACCACTAGGACTGCAGGAATATGGGAATACGCTATTACAGACTAGGTGTCTGAATTCCTAGAAGGTGTTTTACTTCCATTTTAATTTCATGACATACTCTAAAAAGTAGGTTTAACAATGTGTTGATCATTTCTTTTTATTGCCTCAATATTTTTTTTGAATAAGGCCATTATGCCAAATTCCAGCTCTCACATGTGAAACCTTGGTCTCAACCCAAACTGTATATTCTTCATGCATTAGCAAAAGTGAACAAACTTGATTAATTAGTGATGTAAGTTAATGCTTCTCATAAGCCAAAATATTTCTTATCTCTGAATCTGAGAAACGAATTCCATTGTATACAGCTGAATTACCATCACCAGTATAACTGATCTAACTGGGTCTAACACAAGTGGTGAAGCTGTTCATCTCTGAATAGGCTGAGAAGAGGATTTTGACTTAATACATTTTAATTAAATCACTTCATTGATTGAGTAAGAGAGAGAAGAGAATCTACTTTCATTTTCTTAAAGCTTTATATACTTCTACAGTTCTAACAGAAACAAAAGCAATGTAAATCTTATTATGAGTAGTAAAATGCAGAGATATGCCTCACAATTACATCAGGATGAATATTGAAGAATTGTTAACTGAAAAATCTGCTGATTAATTTTGGTGAAATGTCCCAAAATTCATCAAGTAGTGTTTTCAGTTATATAAATATTAGTTTAAAATTGTTCATCCAAAGTAAAGACAAATAACATACTGCAAGAGTAAAATACTGTCTTTACACAATTCCACTACAAGCTACACAGGTACCTTAACCTTTAATTACAGAACAAAGAAAAGCTTATATTAAAGAAAGGAGTACAGTATGTCAGGTGATTACTGATGGTGTTTGGTCTAATATGTGCACTGCTAAGCACAGAAATTGCTAAAGTAGAATAATTACTTTTCACAATGGAAAAATAAACAATGACATTCTTTTTATTCTATACAGTAAAATTCTGATAATAACTTAATTATTAGTCTGTTCTTGTCAATACAAACATAGTTAATCATTATGGATTCTAGCGAAGCATATGCTTAAAGTCAGAATGACCTAACTGTTTAAGTTTTGGCAAAAGGCCTGTTTAACAAAAAATATTGATTTTCACCTATTTTTTTTTTTTTGGCCTATACATATTTTAAGTCAATCTATTCAGTGCTTTTTCACCTCATAGTAGACAGTACTATCAATAGATGATAGTGCAGAAATACATTCATGCATGTTATGTCAGAGAAATTGAATTTTCTTCCATTTTTTCATTTGCACTTCTCTCTATACATTGAAATCCTTTGTTCCTGTGTCTGTGTTTTAATACAAGAAACAGATTTCTTGACTGCTGAATCAGCACTTCCAAATGTCATATATTTTAATGCCTGAACAACTCTTGCAGTAGGAATGAAAACTGCCACTTCCTAACAGGTGGTTTGTTAAGTCTAACGAAAAAAAGAAATTTTGCATGTGGACTTATAGACTGCTGAGACTTAGTTGCAGGTTTTTCTTGTTCAGGTTGAAATGTGTTAATAATAGCATCAATGCCAATTAGAACTTAACAAATTGATTTTTTTTCTCATTTTCATATCTATGTTTTGAATTATGGGGCAAAAGAACTACTCTTGAACTGCTAATGCCTCCAAGCATCTAAACCATTAACTGTGAGCAGCCAGCTAATCAAAAGTTTTGGTGGTCCATAGATAACACTATCAGCATTAGATTTTCTACCCCAAGACTAGTAGTCTATTCTCTTGTTCTTTGTTCCTACCCTCTCAGTTCTATCAACTTATGAATTAATTCAGAGTTTATATTTTAATGTTACCATTAAGAGAAGATGGAACGATTACATGGCTATTTGTAGCACTGGAATATTTTGGACAAGGAAGACATTCTCAGTCATATTTCCAGACATTTTAGAAATTATCTTCTTTTCCCTCTACTAGTGATCAAGGTACAAGCTTCACTTTTCTGTGTTGATATTAGGCACAACATTAAATCACATCTGGCATTACGCCTGCTTACAAAATACAGAAAATTTCCTTTGCTCTAGATGTGCACTAATTAGAACCTATTACTTCATGGAGTCGTAGAATGCTTTGGGTTGGAAGGGGCCTTTGGAGGTCATCTAGCCCAACCCCCTGCAGTGAGTAGGGATATCTTCAACTAGACCAGGTTGTTCAGAGCCCCATCCAACCCAGCCTTCACAGAATTACTTTTCACATTTGTGTTTAATACACATTGAAAATAAAATTAAGAAGCAACAAGCAGGGTTCAATGGAAAATGTGTAGAAATACAGAGCTCCCTTTATTAATCAATACAAAGAAAAGGAGAGTGGTACTTAATACTTTTGATGTGCCAAGCCTTTCAAACATTCACATATGTAAAACTCTAATGCTGAGGATATAGTTGCCTTAAGAAAAGTTCCAGAGAAAGGGAGTATTAACATCTATAACTAACTTCCCAGTGCAAGAAGAATTTTTCACCCTCTGTAATACCTGCAAGTCTTATTAGTAGCACACTTGTAGGACTCCTTATATATTCTAGTGCTAAGTCTGCTGATTTGAATTGACCCCAAAATCACATAATCTTACCAAAAAAGTGCATGAGAAATGCTTAACTGGGTCAGACCAAGAGTCATCCATACAACTTGTATTCTCAACCTTTCCTTATAGGAGAGGTTCTCCAGCCCTCTGATCATGTATGTGGCCCTCCTCTGGATCCGCTTCAACAGGTCCATATCTTCCATGTACTGAGGGCTCCAGAGATGGATGCAGGACTCAAGGTGGGGTCTCACCAGAGCGGAGTAGAGGGGCAGAATCACCTTGCTTGATCTACAGGCCATGCTTCTTTTGATGCAGCCCAGCATACGGTTGGCTTTCTGGGCTGTGTGGACAAGGGAAGAGTTACTGATGTCATCTACCTAGACTTCTGTAAGGCCTTTGATACAGTCCCACACAACATTCTTATTGGTAAATTGGAAAAGTATAGGTTTGATGGATGGACTGTTAGATGGATAAGAATTTGGTGGATGGCTGCCTCCAAAGAGTTACAGTCAACTGCTCAATGTCCAAGTGGAAACCACTAATGAGTGATATCCCTCAAAGGTCTGTACAGGGACCAATACTATTTATGTATCTTCATCAATGACATAGAGAGTGGAACTGAGTGCACTCTCAGAAAGTTTGAGGATGACACCAAGCTGAGTGGTGAAGTTGATACTCTAGAGAGAAGGGGTGCTATCTAGAGGGACTTTAACATGCTTGAGGCAATATGAACCTTGTGAAGTTCAAGAAGACCAAGTGCAAGGTCCTGCACATTGGTCCGGGCAACCCTCTGTTTCAGTACAGGCTAGGGGCTGAAATGATAGAGAGCAACGCTGTGGAGAAAGACTTGGGGTTACTAGTGGATGAAAAATTGGATATAAGCCAGCAATGTGCACTCGCAGCCCAGAAGCCAATTTTGTCCTGGGCTGCATCAAAACAAGTGAGGTCAAGGGAGGTGATTCTGCCCCTCTACTCCTCTCTTGTAAACCCCATCTTGAGTCCTGCATCTAGCTCTGGAGCCCTAAGCACAAGAAAGACATGGACCTGTTACAGAATCTCCAGAGGGGGGTCACAAAAATGTTCAGAAGGATGGAACACCTCTCCTGTGAGTAAAGGCTGAGACTATTAGGGCTGTTGAGCCTGGAGAAGAGAAGGCTCCGGAGTGACCTTATAACAGCCTTCCAGTATCTGAAGGCAACCTACAAAAGAGCTGGAGAGGAACTTTTTACAAGGGTGTGCAGTGATATGACAAACGGTAACAAAGGTACAACTTTAAACTGAAAGTGGGTAGATTTAGATTATCTGTAAGAAAGAAATTCTTTAGTATGAGGGTGGTGAGCAGTGGAACAGGTTGCGTAGAGAAGTTGTGGATGCCCCCTCCCTGGAAATGGTAAAGGCCAGGTTGAATGGGGCTTTGAGCAACCTGGTCTTGTGGAAGGTGTCCCTGCCCATGGCAAGGGGGTTGGAACTAGATGATCTTTAACATCCCTTACAATGTAAAACCATTCTATGATGGTATGATCCTATGATCAATAATTTATGCTTTACTATTACTTTATCTACCTTGAAACACATGTGCCACCTTTCTAAGCTGTATTATAAATCATAGAATCATAGAATGGTAGAAAGTTTTGGGTTGGAAGGGACCCCTAGAAGTCATCTAGTCCAACCCCCCCACAGCGAGCAGGGACACCGCTAACTAGATCAGGTTGCTCAGAGCCCTGTCCAACCTGGTCTTGAATGTTTCCAGGGATGGGGCCTCCACCACCTCTCTGGGCAACCCGTTCCAGTGTTTCACAGCCCTCATTGTAAAG
>Ga0065711_1010079_pt1 | contig 15479 bp, 9 predicted proteins | sample Hoacrofraction12_FD_59098 | JGI IMG/M metagenome (GOLD analysis project Ga0065711, IMG submission 59098) | Hoatzin crop microbial communities from Cojedes, Venezuela - Epithelial fraction 12 v2 (version 2) | ecosystem: Host-associated > Birds > Digestive system > Esophagus > Crop | place... | reverse complement strand
CTTTTTTTTGAAATCTTCTTCAATGTTAAGCTATCATAAATATCTTTTACAGCACTGTTTTGTTAATCACAAGAAATGTGGGTTTGCTCTAGAATAACTAACAGCTAATTACCTTTTTCATCACTTTAGCTCTTCATTTTCTAGGAGAATGAAATAGAGCATGATGTGCCTGTATTAGAGCAGGGTTTCGTTGTTGGTTTGGGTATTTTTTGAGGTTTACAGCACAGTTATTTTGGGGAAGTTTTCAGAAAGATTGTGCTTTATTACCTTGAATCCTATCACCTCTTTTATCCTTAACTCTAAAATCAGATATTGTTTAGACTCTTTATTTCTGAAAGTAATACACTGGATAGAATACTTTTGTCTGCGACCCTTTGTTTTAATTCTGTAGTGTATAAAGGTAGGCTGATTAGGTGAAAGGACTGTTTAGTTGTGCTGATGATATTCTAACAAAAGATTGAGGAGGATATTACAGGAGTTGCTGTGCACTTTCAGGTGAATGGATAGTGGACCAGTAATGTCTTGAGGTTTTCGTAATGGAATTGTTCTTACAGGTAAATGAATAGAGAGGCTTTTCACATTTGTTTTTCTGGTGAATGTAGACTAGACTGAGTAAATAATTTCCATCCATGATGTGCACTTCTATACTTGTGTATATGCTTGTAATCTATGCACTAGTTTATACGCCCGTGTCTTAAAATGCTGATGAATTATTACCCTTTAGCAGACTTTTGCATTTTTCATGGTATACTTACAGCAGAGGTGGTTGCAGGGGGGTTGTATTTATTTTTTCTCTCTTTTTCTTTTCCCTGTAAGGTCAAACAATTCCTTATTTTGGGAGCTGATGCTTGGTAATTCTACAGTGGCCGATACAGTAGTTTATGACCAAGAAAATTGTCATCTACATGCACATCTTAAAGTTTTGGTTACCAAGCCTACATAATTTCTGAGGGTATGCAGACGAAGAGGATCTCTGGTTTTGAAAAAAGAGTATTACCAGGCTGTATCTGAAGCACAGACTGAAATTTCCTAAGGGGACTGGCATTGTCCTTTACCCATGTAGAAACTCCTGTTCATCTCACTTCTGCTATTTTCACATTCATGGCTTTTTTCTGTTTTAACAGACAGTTCAGCGAGCAGTTGAAAACAAATACGAAAGTCAGGTGCCCTCTCAGTGAATTGTGTTAGGTCTCAGATCAGACATAACTTTTTTCTGTAGTAGTTTGGTATAGTTGCTCCCTCATGTTATGTGATTTGCATATCTGTTTTGTTTGAAAAGAAAAATTTCATTTTCCCATCCTTCTAGTAAATAAAATCAATGCAAAAAGTCCAATGTTTCCTAACAACTCTCTACAGCCTGTTCAGAGTGTGCTCGCAGGCTTGGTAGAAACTTGTGAGGAAATATGTTCGTTTCAAGGTTTGACACTGTTTGAATATTTGTATAGGACTATATCTAATCAAATGTAATTACTGTGGTATTTCAATTGATTATTGTAATTCAGGATCAACAGTGTTTTGATGATTACAATTTTTGGAAGTTACTACTATTTTGATAGTGTAAGATCTCTTTTACTTAACTGTTTTAAGATGTGTTGTAAAATCTTAACCAGGATATGATTTTGTCTCAGTGGAACTTTCTGAGCCTGGAGATTTTTCTGGTTCCACATTGGGATGACATAGCCTGACATGAATCATACCACTGCAGCATGGCATGAAACAGACAGATATATATTTTAACTCCCATTGTGATAGTTGCTTAGTGATCAGAACTCCTACATAGATGTGGGGGACCCGGATTTAAATCTGTGCTCTGGCATTTGACTGTGACATGAGTGAGGATCTTCATAGCCAGGCTTTTCTGTTCCTTTTGTGGATTTTTGTTTAGTTTTGACTAGTAGGATTTTTTTTTTCGTGGATGAGAAATCTGCTAAATTTCCATTAAAAATAAAAGGGGGGGGAGAGAGGGAGAAAAAAGGAGGGTGACAGTTCAGAACCCCCCAGCATGTTTAGATAAAATCTACAGCAGTCTCTTGTCACCACCTGTAACTTCAGTTTTCCCTAGAAACTCAACAGTGTGCTTTAATACTGTCACGTGTTTAGGAGATAGAGATAGTTGTGCACATTTCCAGGAGCCATAGTACTCGGCGGAGTAGTGCTTATGTTAATGACTGAGAATTGCTATAGCCTTTTTTCATTTAGTGTTACCTTTTCGGAATTCTGCAGAGTAGATGAAGATTATTTTACAAAGCTCTGCATTCAACTCTTTAATATAAGCACTTTACATAACACATCACTTAAGCTGTTTTTCTTTTTAACTTCTGCAGAGACAGCTATTACTGAAGTAATTTCTCAGTTACGTAAGGTAAGTTGTTGTCCCAGTAATAATTTTAAGGCACTGTGCGGTTGGTACCTTCTTTACTGTGTCTGAGAAATGTCCTCTTGATTCAGTCGTAGCTCAGGAGAAAACCTTTGCAAGCAACTTTTTAAATATGAAAGCAACCTTTTGGGGTTAGGTTTGTGAGTGTCATGGGAAACCAACAAAAGCAAAACACAACTGAAGTTAATACTTATTTAAAATCTTAGAGGCTGGAAATGTAAAATGGAAGCCTGTATATTGCCCAACATTACTACCTTCTGTTTATAGTGACAGCAAAGCACGTGGATTGAAAACCACATACAAAGTTCATGAGGTATGTTTTATTTATTTTTACTTTAAGAATTGTTGTTAGAATTGCCTACTTAAATCTAGGCTAGTAAGGGATTTATGTGAATTAGAGTATCATTTTCATTTGGGGATTTGGAAAACACTGGGGTTTGACTGTTTTATTTACTTAAGACTGAGACAAGCACACACCCTTCAGAGCAAATGCGCATTGAAATTGGGTAGGGCCCAGGAGCCCAAGACAAGTTGAAATACACTCTTGACATAAAAAACTGGCTTCTGCAGCAGCCATGCAGCAACAGCAGATGCAGATTGGGGTTTTAAACGAGTCTTGCAGAAGGTTCAGAGATGGATCTTTTTATGTACAATTGCTTAGGAGAAAGTCAGTTTGTCCACTGGAATCTGTTACTACTTTGCATCCTGATTATCGGGGAGTTAAATGTTACCCAGATTAAAAACCTCACGTGACCACAAAGAGGCGTGGATGTAAAAAGTGTTAAAATCATCTTCAAGGTGTAGCCCAGTATCTAGCATGAGATTATCGATGCAGGGAAATGACATAGAAATAACCCCTTAAGAATAATATCCCTCAGCTACTTCTGTTTTATTTTCAACCATAGACAAACATACTGTTGGGCTTGTGGGTTCATTCACTGGCAGATCCGTTGCTGAATGTGCACTTCAGTTTTACTCACCTGTGCCTTCCTTTGTCATGTAGTGGACTTGGAGTCTTGAAGTGCAGATAGTGATTCTGGGTTGGAAGTAGGGGTGAAACCTTAGTTATTGCGTATGTTCAGACAGAGAAGTTCAGATAAAGACTGTCTGGACTTGGTCTAGCTGTATTGCCAGGGTCACTTCAAGCGGAATTAAGGAACATGCATTGTGCTTGCATTGGCTGCTGCTTTGGAAATTCTTTCTCTGGTTTCTACAGAGAAACAGATACAGTCTTTGGAAGTCTAAATTCTTGTTTTGGATGATACCTGTTATGACTCAGTGACTAATGGAAATAGAAAGCAGCTGTGGACTAATTCTGGCATCAGTGGTCAGTGGCTCAATGTAGTGGTCAATGGCTTGATGTCCAAGTGGACGCCGGTGACGAGTGGTGACCCTCAGGGGTCCATCCTGGGACCAGTGCTGTTTAATATCTTCATCAATGACATAGCGAGATCAAGTGCACCCTCAGCAAGTTTGCAGACGGCACCAGGCTGAGTGGTGCAGCTGGCACACCAGAGGGACGGGATGCCATCCAGAGGGACCTGGACAAGCTTGGGAAATGGACCTGTGTGAACCTCATAAGGTTCAACAAGGCCAGGTGCAAGGTCCTGCATCTGGGTCGGGGCAACCCCCGCTATCAGTACAGGCTGGGGGATGAGGGGATTGAGAGCAGCCCTGACAAGAAGGACTTGGGGGTACTGGTGGATGAAAAGCTTGACATGAGCCAACAATGTGCGCCTGCAGCCCAGAAGGCCAACCAGGTCCTGGGCTGCATCAAGAGGAACGTGGTCAGCAGAGCGAGGGAGGGGATTCTGCCCCTCTACTCCTCTCTGATGAGACCCCACCTGGAGTCCTGCATGCAGCTCTGGAGCCCCCAGCACAGGAAAGACATGGAGCTGTTGGAATGGGTCCAGAGGAGGGCCATAAAGATGAGCAGAGGGCTGGAGCACCTCTGCTATGACAAAAGGCTGAGAGAGTTGGGGCTGTTCAGCCTGGAGAAGAGAAGGCTGCAATAAGGTCTCCGCAGTACCTGAAGGGGGCCTATAGGAAAGATGGGGAAAATATTTTCAGCAGGGCTTATTGTGATAGGACAAGGATCAATGGCTTTAAACTAAGGGAGGGTAGATTTAGACTAGATATGAGAAGAAATTTTTTAGCATGAGGGTCGTGAAACACTGGAACGGGTTGCCCAGAGAGGTGGTGGAGGCCTCATCCCCGGAAACATTCAAGGTCAGATTGGACGGGGCTCTGAGCAACCTGGTCTACTTGAGGATGTCCCTGCTCACAGCAGGGGGGTTGGGTTACGTGGCCTTTAAAGGTCCCTTCCAACCCAAAGCATTCTATGATTCCAAATCCGCCTCAGTGAAGTAGTGTCTGACAGGCTTGTTTACTGCAAATCAGTGCTTGTAGTGGGTGGATCGCAGGAGTTTTGGGAACCACTCGCTGTGAGTGAGAAATCGCACTTTTCCAGAACTGACTTTTATAAGTCTTCCCAGACTGCGGAGTACCATGCTATATTTGCAGCAGTGAAAAATGAATTCTGGCTTGTATGCCAGAATTAGATGATGTGCATTTCTGGGCCTTTGGGAGTAGAACTGCAAAAAAAAAAAAAAAAATCAGATCTGTGTGCTTGAAACTGACATTGAGCAAATACATGACATTCACCAGCAGCCCCATTCACATGATTTTAGTGCTTTGACTCTACACAGTGGTCTAGCAATGAAAGAAAGAATTGGCCAATTATAGTAATCTACTAGAGCCGTGTACTCTGGAATTTTGTGCAGAGGAAGAGGGCGGGTTCTTACCTGCTCTCAGTTCCATTTAAAATTGCACTTTAGTACCACCTACTCCACAGCAAATAACATACATATTTAACAAAGCTGTTAACCACCAAGACACCTTTAAGAATATATTGCTTACCTGCCACCTCCTGTGCTCTCTGCCTCCTTTTCTCTGCTTATGTCTGCTCCTCATCACCACACTCCGCAAATCACAAATCATTTGTGCCTTCCTTTGCTACCTTCATCCTTTGGGCAGCTGTGACTGAGCTGAGAGGAGAACTGAGACTGGAGGATGGTAGCTCTGATTGGGGTATCCTGTGGGGCCGTGGGCCACTCTGTTGCCGTTACAGGTGGGAGATCTACCTGCACGTTTTGAGAAAGCCCCAGAGCCTCTGGGGAGGCTATGACAGAAGCTCGGGGATACAATTCCTAACTGCCTGAGTATTATTCATAAGAAGTTTGGGTTTTGTTTTTTGTTTCTTTTTGTTTTCCCGAGGCAAATCAAAATGGTCCCATACATGTGCCAGCAAAGCATGTACTTGTAAGTACGTACTGCAAGCTAGTCAAGTTTAAGTCTTAATTTGCATGGAGTGCAGTCACCCAGAACACTTGACAGAAACAGCAGGCAGTGCTAGTGGGGAATGAGATACTGTGGCCAGATCTAGATTTCAGACCAGATGGACGTTATTCATAATATTATTTGGGTGTGAATAGTTTTTACTAGAGTGTGAAGTAAACTGATGAAGATTTTTTGTTTGTTTGTTTTTCAAGCTAAAAAGAATTCGTGATGCTGGCACTACTTATATAACAGAAGCTTAAAACTTAAAGATGAATTAAAGTCAGTTTGGGGCATACTATGAAAATAATTATGAAAAGCTCCTAGTGACGTAATAATTGCAAGTAAATCAGGTGTTCATACAAGTCAGTATAAACACACCAATATCAGCAATTTGTGGAAACGTAGTTGCACATATAGCTTTCTGGAAATTGGAACAGCACTTTTCAAACACAGCAATTGAAATTTGAGTTTCTTGGTAATAAGTAGAGTGTTCTTTGCCTACTCAGCCTGCCGTTGAAAATTCATCTGGAATTTTCTTATCTGTGGACAAAGTGCCATTAAGTAGTATGCTAAAGGTATTGGCTCTTTTCTAAATCTTTTGAGCACTGTTTGTGGGGAGAAGATAATGCAGAATCTTGTATTGCATAGGTCTGCTTCCTTTATTAATGGATACAGAATAAATGTTGTATGCAGAGATTTAGAAAATGGTTGCTTCTTTATTTAAATCCTGCCGTTAAATGTTGTATAATGTCCATACCTTGGGTTAGCCTGTGTTGTGTCCATGCTGACATGGTAGTTTTTGCCATTGTTTTTATGTGCACCTCTAATGCATTCAAAATGCATATGCAGTTTGTCTGTGCTATCAGTACTTATTTTTTTACCAGTTAAAATTGTCCTTTAAGATGAGTTTGAAAGTTCCCACTCTACTTAATGTGCAAATTATTAACATGGTTCCTACTGATGAAAGTTCAGTATACAAGCAGGATGCTGGCCATGCTTACAGCATTTTGTACAATACAATACATGTTCTCTTGTGCAGAAGCTGAAGTGGTCTATTAAAGCATTCAAGTTCTGCCATCCATATTGAGAGCAGAAGATTCCTTCTTAATCCTCATATGGCTGATGTCTCTGCTGGAGTGTTAATAGATAGTCTAATTTGTGAGCTAAATTACTAATTGTATTACGAGTCTAAACCTTATTAAGCCTTTTGTGTAGAATTAGATCGCAGAGCTTTGGGAAGCTGAATACGGGTTGGGTTCTGTCTCTTCTCTTTAATGACAGGAGGAAGTTTTACTGGCGTCTTTTCTTCAAAGCTGCATAGCTCTGAGACTGCGACTGATTCCTTTTGCTGCCTTCTACAGCATCGACAGAATCCCAGGTTTGAAAAGCAGGGTGACATTGAGAGAGTAACTGAAGGTTTTCAAGTGGGGTCTCCATTACCCAAAAGGAGTAAGGTTCTGTGTTTAGCTGAGGTGAGGCTGTAATTGGGAATACAAAGGGGGTACTCTGATCTTGTGTACATACACTGTGTGGCAGTTCAGCTGTACGGGAATTGTTGAAATTGTGTAAAGGCTTTAAAAAGGCTACAGTTATGTAACAGGATAGTGAGTTTGGTAGAGGTATATTACTCTAAGAAGTTCAGGTAGATGAACTCTTAACTTCAACAAATCACTTGAGTTAGATTTTTATTTCCAAAGATGTTCATTACCCACCTAGAGATGGAGGATACTTCCCCTGTCGCTCAGCTGTGCTGCTAGATTTAGTAAGCATTCCTCATCTGTTTCTGTGGAAATCTGGCTGGGTTAGCTGACACTGTTTTAAGAGGTGGTTCATGCTCCCCGTTCTGACTTTGCAGCGGAGTCAGCCTGCTAATGCAGCCCTGTTGGAGATGGAGCTAATGGCCTCCATGGCGCATCAGTAATAAATAAAGTGGGGTTGGATGGGGCTTTGAGCAGCCTGGTGTAGTGGAAGATGTCCCTGCCCATGGCAGGGGGGTTGGAACTAGATGATTCTTAAGGTCCCTTCCAACCCAAACCATTCTGTGACTTAATGTATTTTGACATAACTTGCAATAAATTTTTATGTTGATGTGAAAAATGGCTGTGAACGATTGCACCTTTGATACAGAAATATTGCACCTATGGTAATTCATTTTCCTTAAGAGAAAATATTCACGTCTACTCCATACATTTTCCTGTGTGTACATGAGGTAGAATTGCAGTGGTATCAAGTTTTACTCTACACACTTTACACAACAGCACTCTAAGCTATTGTGAGAAACCATTTTTATTTTACACCTGAAGCTGACAGGGCTCTGTATGTACTTAATGGCTTTGCTTTTTACTGTTGTAAATTAATGCCGTTTGAAATGCATGGACAATAAATGAAAATAATAGGATATATAGCTTGTGTCACATCATCTTATATTTTTAAAGAGCTCTTTCTGTTTCTGCATCGCATTTAGTAATATAATTTATAGAGCATATCAATAAAAAATTCGCTGCCTGTCCTGGAAGAGAAAATTCAGAGGCTTCTGCATTGTTCTGCTCCATGTGCATTGGTTCTCTCAACCTACACACTGTGTACTTACTATGTGAGTGCGAGTAGAGCAGCCAGAAGTCATTGCCAATAGCTGATTGCTGTCAGGTGTGCCTAGAAGCCTGTATTTATTAGGGGTTTCTGTGTAGCTCCCAAATTGATTATCATGCTTGTTAAAGTATTTTGATAGGTGAATAGTTTGTGAGAGAGTTTTTGTAAGTTTTACAAAAAAATTCTAGCATTTACTTACTCAAACACAGTATGTCTTGAGATCAAAGCTTAAGAGCACTACATTCTAAATTTCTGCTGAAGGGGGGCAATCGTGCTGAAACTCAAAATTTATCTTAGCTGCCTTTTGGTAACAAATGCAACTTGCACTGGCTTAAACTTGCAGATGAAATAATTTTGGGATCCAGGAATGACAGAACTTCAGAGATTTTTGTGCGCTTTGTCAGAGGTGTGGCTAGGAATGTAATGATTGTACCAAATTGGGCTGCTGCTTCTGTAGGAGAGTAATGCAGGTCATTGAGGCATATATGTTGTTAGAAAGGCTGAACTAATGTTATAAACCTTGCAGGCCTGATCTGATGGCCTGCGAGGGACTAAAGCAGTGTGCTGTGTGTTTATTTAAAAAAGCAAATGAATTACTGCGTGCCCATCCTAAGAGCGCTAGTCCCTTGTAAGAGAGGATTTCACACCTCGGCATCCCTGGCCTTGCTTTCTGTCAGTTAAAGTGCTGATGGATGTTATCCGGGAAAGGGTTTGTCTTGCTGTTCCCTCGTGTTGATACTTGCTTGTAGGTTGACCAGGCAGATGCTGTTTCTTATTGACTTAGGTGTCTATGAGGAGGAGAGGACAGGCCAAGCTGCCAAGACTCTCTATATTCACACCCGTGTCCACTTGCTGTCTTTTCCTCCATCCCTAGACTCTGTGCTTAAAAAAGTAGTTCATAAGATCGGTGTCCTCCTGCTCTGATTTTTGTTAAACAGTCTCGGGCATGTTCTTAGTCTCCCTTTGGCTGGTTTTATTTATTTGCGGGGGTGCCTTGCCTTTGGTTTATCCCTTGGATGGGAAGTGGTAACTGAGCATGGTTGTTTTCGTTGTGTTCGTTTTGTGCAAGAGACCAGGTTCCCATAGAAAATGGGAAGAGCAGATTAGAAGGGTCAGTGTTATTTCACATCACTATTAAGTACAGGTGTCTTTTACTGGAGGTAGTACAACTGAAAACAGAGCACTGAGTCATGCTTTTTATCTTTCAGGGGGTGTATAACAGCTTCCTTTTCAACTGCAACTACCAATTTAAACAAATAATTAAGTGGCCTGTTAATTTATTTTGAGAATTTCTATGCTTAAATGTATTGTTTTAGTGTTCTTGGTTATGGAGAATGCAATATGGATCTTGTGTTTTCAAATGGCAGCATTTGGAATTTTTATCTTCTCTTTGGTGCTCTTCAAAGTATTTCAGATGTGGCGTCTGATCTGATAATAATCTGATAACTAGGTGCAAAAAACTACATCGACTGAAGTTTTTGCTGCTGTTTTTCAGCTTCTTGAGGCTGGGAGGAAAGTAGGTTCCAGTAAATAGCAGGGGGCCACAAGAGCTACAGGTATGGAGTAACTGGGGAGTTTGGTGGTNACGAGGGTCTCTGTATACTTTTACATCTGTGCTCCATGTGATGACTTTATCTATTTAATGAACTGGGATAGAAATAAAATTTCAGAATATGAGTTTCAGTAAATATGCCCTTTTAACCCTTCACACAAGTAGCTGATAATGTTTGGAGAGTACATGAGAGGTAGGGCATTTCCAAACAAGGAATCGTAGTTTTAATTAAATTTGCCCTCAACTCTGCACAATTGTCTGGTTTGGCTTGTAGGTATCTGGCAAGAGGGAGACTTATGGATGCTTAAAAGAGCGAATTATCTCTGTCCCCTGTTAGGTTGTGCCCATCCAGTGGGCAATGGCATACCAGTGATTCAAGTCAGGAATGAATATTTGGGGCTTTGAAGAAGTTGAGTGTTTTTTTTTTCTTTTTTTTTTTTTCCTGTAAATAAAGTTTTGTGATTATGAGAAAGGGGATGGGAGGACAATTGTGAGATAACTACCTGCTTTACAGTGCTAATTATGGTATATATTACATATTATTAGGGAACTTTCTGTTGCCACTGGCAAAATCTTCCAGTGGGAGGTACAGGAGAAAGCTGTTTCAGAAGCAGAGCGCAGTAGAGAAACCTGGCTCCGCTCTTGTGCGTGGCAAGCATGGAAGTTGATATTGTTTATTGAAGCTGGGAGGGCTGCCGTGACAAACCTTGAAGTATTGCATCTTAGCCATAGAAGACGCCAGTGATATCTGCACTGGCTCAGGGGGAACTAAGCTTTGAGCTAAGGAATTTGTTCTAGAAGTCTTCAGGGGATTACTACTACTGTCACTGCATGAAATGTAGGGACACTTTGTGCATGGACATGAAGCTTTATAAAAGTATTGCAAACTAAGAGCTTTTCAAGGTACATTTAGTTGCAGTGCTTTTCTGCTTAGACTTGCTTATGGTCTCCTATATTGCATTTATGCTGTGGGAGTTTGAGAGCTGTGGCCTTGGTGTTTATTCCTAAAGGAGGGAACACTTGTATATTTAAAAAAGAAGGGGGGGTGAGAGGGAAGAAAAAAGCATAACTGTGTGGTTGTTATGTTAAATGAATTTTAAAGCTGGTGAGAAGAGGTATTCAGAGATGAGAATGCTTGGGGGGAGAAATGAAAGCACGTTGAAGCTGTTTCCCCTTGAGGGCTTTAGACAGGATTGAGAAGAAGTGGTGCATACTGAAGCCTTGTTTATAGTCTTTCACTTACTGTTAATAAAACAGGGATGTTCTAAAAGGTTTCCATAATTAAAATGCAGTCCTTGAGTATAGTGCATTTGCAGAGTGGTCTAAAGCCCTGCTGCCTCTCAGACTGCTTAAATTATTATTTATAAAAAATACTGCAGTGGACTTAGTGTTTTGAAGTTGTTTTCAATAAGAATGATGTTAGAAATGTTGGATATTGAATAAATGAAAATAGAACTTATGGGGAAGCTGATAAGTGTACAAATTGACTGGTTAGTAACTAATTACCAGTACAGAGATTGGTTTTGCCTTCCCCCTTTTTTTTTTAATTGGCTGAATATTAATAAATCTGGTTTATTTCTGGAAAACAGCAAGTTTTAATGGTCTGGCAGAAATTCATAATAAAAAAGCTAAAGAATTAGCATAATAAATAATTATTGCTTCCAGGGTTTTTATTGTTAAGATAATAAAATGTTAAAAAGCAAACCACTTGAGTAGAAAGTAATTGCACTGACAAGCACCACACAGCTAGCATTCACAATAAAGTAAACCTTCCCTCAATGTCAACCTGATTTGCTATCCACATAAATGCTTCCTCACATTATGGAAATGTGCTTTTTCTATCAACAGAAAAGAATAAAACTTTAGGCATCTAATTAATCTTCTCTGACATTTGATTTCATACTCAGGTTAAAACATGAGGCAGGTGGGTCTATTTTTCCCCCCTTCTATGTGCATGACCACAGGCAAATCTCTCCATTAATGTCAGGCTGCATCTGTGTGTGTGTCTGTGCCACATGTCAGTCATTAATGCATTAGTGTCGCTTGTATTTGATTCATATGCATCAGTTTTCATATCTGGAGGGCTTGGTAAATAGGGAACCGCAAGGCTTCAGCTATACATCATAGGCATTTCACCTTGACCCTCCCTGTAAAGGAAGAGGGACTTGACTCTATAGGAGAGGGATTAGGAATGGTAATTTGTAGCATAGGGAATTTCCAAGTTGGCATGATCAAGTAGAAGAAAAAACAAAACTGATTTGGCTTTGACATTTTCATTGATCAAGAGTGCTCTTGTTAAAGAAGACTAAGAACTTTAAATAATGCCTAACTGTATTACCTGCAGTAGTTTAGACTTGTTGATGGCAGGATTATTTTTCTGAAGTGCACAGAAAAACTCTGCAAAACTAGTTAGATGCATTATGGGTATTTTATTTTCTGAAATTCTAGTTAATGGTTTCTGCCAGAGGCAGTGTGCAGCACTTGAAAATGTGATGGTTTGACCTTGTGTGCTAAAACCTGGGTCACTCTTGTATTTTTGCATACTTGGGTAGTACAAACGTTTAAAAAGACACAGTTAAGAACTTGGATCTAAGTAGTAGACTCTGTTTATTCTTAAAAATAAAACAGTGATAACCTTAAGTGGTTTCATAATGAAAAGAAAGTCAGCAATCTGAAAATATCTTCATGAACATAGTTTATATATTAAAATATTTTCCTGTAGTGTTTGCATGCAAAATCCCGTGGCTTTGGGAAATAAATATTTGCTTATGAAATCAAAAAGTAATAGGAAGCATCGGTTTTGTTTTGCTGACTAAATGCAAAAAGTACAAGCATCACTGGTGAAGAAAGTCTGATTTTTTACTGGTATTTTTTAAAAGTTAAGCTCTAAACTTAAACTTATGTTTCTACTGTCTGTCTGCTGCATAGTAAGCGTGTGAGTGTTTTTCTCTGCATTCTGCATAAAGGGCTGCATGCTGTTTGGAAGAAGTGGTCTACAGCAGCTCCTAGCCATAGCTGTATAGCAGCCCATTCTGTAAATCACTTATTAAAGGTGCTGAAGAATTCTTCAAAAAAGTGTGCTAGATCAAAGAAAAATGCATACATGTACAACTTTGATGTTTATGCCAAATTGGCTATATATGATTAGTATGTTACCAGAAGTTAACAGGCAAAAATTGCGAGAAATATTCTCATTATGATGAGCACTGCACTGAGTAGATGGGTACTTCACGCATCACCTGCTTTTGAACAGTGACAGGCAGAATCTGATGCCAGAGGAATTGGCATTTAGACGTAAAAAGAGAGAGATCTACTCATAATTAACTGTTGGTGACTGTGGCTTTCACTCTGCTGTGTTGGTGCTTGGTTTGACTGTCTTCCCTTGGAAGGCAGCCTCACCAGGCGGAGGTAGGAGAGGGAACCGGAAAACACCGCTGCCTGCTGAATCAGTCCCGACTGGGGTTCTCTCTCTGATTCTTTTTGACAGACTTTGCTTTCAAGAAGTGGGACTAGAAACCAAGAGGAGGAGCAGTAACACAGCTTTGGTCCACAAATAAATTTTCTCCACCTCAAAGAATGAATATTGCTGTTCTAACAGCTTTTAAGAGACTATGAACTGTAGATGTAGAGTTGGAGAAATGCCTTCCTACTTGATACCCCACGTAGGTGAAAGCTGCAAATTTTGTTAAGAGAGCGGTTGTAATGCTTTGCATTTATGTCCTGCAGTTTCTTTTTGGTTGCTTTTGGAAGGGAGTAGAGTCACAGCACAATTAAAGTGGGAAGATGCTTCTGTAGATTGTCCAGCCCAGCCCGCTGCTCAGCACGCAGAGCGCTGACTTCAAAGCTGGATTGTGTTGGTCAGGGCCTTGTCCAGTTGAGATTTGAGTATCTGTATGGATGGAGGGGGGATCCCACAATCTCTCTGCGTTATATGAACTTGTAAAATATGAGCTTTAAAAATTGTGCAGTATGTTAGTACAATATTTTTATACAAGAGAAAAAGTTCATTGAGAAAAGAAATTCTAGAGTATATTAAAACATAAAAGGTAAAAGCTAAAGGATTTTTTTAGGCTTCTGAATGCAGTGCATTTGAAATGCATCTGTCAGGAAAGTCTTTCTAAGTACCTTTCTATAGTGTTGACAAATACTTTTAAGGGTGCCAGTAATGTAAACTCCTGTTGCTGTCTGTCTAGTTTTGTTCAGAACGAATATGGTTGTACCAGTGACCACTTCTGATTGTGCTATTTTCCAAACAATAAAATGATGACTTATAATGAAGTAAGAGATAGTAATTCCAGAAAACATTTAAATGTGGTTTTCAAATTCACATAGCTTGAAGGCATACACTGAACTACTTTCATGGCAGAAATTTTCATTGTATAGTACCAACATTCTTGTCTAATAACAGACAATACTGGAGCTCTCCCTAATGAAGATGCTTTTTTCAATTAAAAATTCAGCAAAGAGAAAATACACACTGATACTAAGCAGAAAACAAATTGCAGAGCCTCTAAAATGAGAAAAATGTATTAAAAAAATCCCTGCAGAGGGAAATTAGTAGTTCAAGGATGAGAACTACAGGTTTTTAACTGAGTTTTGTCCCAGATAGCACTGGCAGGGAGCGAAGCGCTACTGTCAACTTTGAGACTCCATGGGGAGTTTTAAAACGGTGGAAGGAAGGCGAAGTGATGCCTCTAGAGAAGTTTCTGGAAAGGAAAAACAAGCACAAACATGTTTTACTTTTGCAGGGAAATTAGAGGTTATTATACAATGTCCAAAGATTTTTTCCTATACTTTTTTTCCCTAATCGGTTTAACTGTTGTTCACTTTCATTTCAGTTGGGTTCTAATCATTCCAAGTGCTGTAGAAGCCTAAACCTTTCTTTTTGTTTGGAGAACAAATTAAGAAAGACTCAGAGAAATGGGCCTGACTAGACATGGTTTGGATCCCAGGCATGCTGGTATTCACAGGGGTATGGGTTCATGTGAGACTTGCATAGCATAAGTCTCTTGCTGTCCTCTTCCCTCATTTGTCCTCTTAGCAATAAATTTTCTTCTTGCCTGAAATGCGCGAAGTGATGAGATGACACATGCTGGTCATTTCCAGGGGATTAAAGTTCATGTTTTCAGAGAATTTGAGAGTTTATAGTCACAGTAAAAACATCTTGCTAGTAATCACTGAGCAGTGAAAAGGTTATGGGTTATTCTGTGTTAAAATTAATTACCATGTCAGACTTCTAATTATGAGTTGGTGTATTATAGCTGAGATTTCACGAATGACTGAAATATAAATTTATATCTTTCATTCTGTGTGTCAGAAATCTCAGCAGGCTCTGTAGAATCGACACCTGAGAATCTAGACTCCAGATGCAATTCTTTGCTGTGTAAAATGCATATTTTTTTCTTTAAAGTTCTTTAAAACATTGTAAAGGGATTCTTTGTTATTTTTATGTAGTTACTGCTGGATTAGCTAACAGTGTGCTGGTTTTGTCTTATCAGGGGATAAAAAGCACACAGAATCACAGAATCACAGAATAGTAGGGGTTGGAAGGGACCTCTGTGGGTCATCTAGTCCAACCCTCCTGCCGAAGCAGGGTCACCTACAGCAAGCTGCACAGGACCT
>Ga0065711_1042307_pt1 | contig 15480 bp, 6 predicted proteins | sample Hoacrofraction12_FD_59098 | JGI IMG/M metagenome (GOLD analysis project Ga0065711, IMG submission 59098) | Hoatzin crop microbial communities from Cojedes, Venezuela - Epithelial fraction 12 v2 (version 2) | ecosystem: Host-associated > Birds > Digestive system > Esophagus > Crop | place... | reverse complement strand
CAGGGACACTGCTAACTAGATCAGGTTGCTCAGAGCCCTGTCCAACCTGGTCTTGAATGTTTCCAGGGATGGGGCCTCCACCACCTCTCTGGGCAACCCGTTCCAGTGTTTCACAACCCTCGTTGTAAAGAATTTCTTCCTTATATCCAGCCTAAACCTACCCTGTTTTAGTTTAAAACCATTACCCCTTGTCCTGTCACTTCTGTCTCTACTAAAAAGATTGTCCCCATCTTTCCCATAGGCTCCCTTTAAGTACTGAAAGGCTGCAATCAGGTCTCCCAGCAGCCTAATATTTTAAACAAGCTTGACTGCAGTCAGTAAAATATACACACGTGTATTTATAGTTACAAGTCCATACGAATATTTTATAATCATTGATGTAAAATCATAAAACTCTCAGAAATAAGAATGTATTAATTTTTTCCCACCTTTACCATTGCCCGAGTCACACTAAGGAAATACTTCTAGGTTGCATTGCTCATCAGTAGCATGCAGCATTCAGCGCTTTGGATTGCTTGTGAGATGGAGTTTCTAGGAAGTAAAATTTCTTCCTTAGCGTAGAAAATAGTTTACCAAATTCTGAAGTGATTAATAGTTGAAAAGTGCAGTCTGCCTTTGAACGTAGCTCATCCTGGGTAAGGTAGTAGCAGAGTTACACTAAGCTATCTGAATGAGAACCCTCAAAGGCATCTTGATATGATGCCGGTATTTATTATTTTGGATTTCTCCCTATTCTGAAAATCCATGTGTAGCAGCAGTAACTGGAAATTTCAGTCCGTTCTGCAGGTTGTCTCTAGAAATATCTCTCTCCAGAGGGCCAAAATATATTTTATCATGCATGATGATGCAAGGAAGAATATAAAACACCATTGAAAATTATGCTGTTAAACCCCAAGACCCTTACTTAAGGCAAAGAAAACAAGAACATACCTCTCTGGGTCTCTCCACATTACAAGTAATTTTAGGGCTAAGGAACCTCAGAAAACTGATTTCGGATTGCTCATGGACATGCAAACATTTTAGTAGCAGCCCTGATAAGCAAGGTTCAAGTCCTTTATCTGAATGTTTGCTCAAATCATGAGAACAGAAGTGGTACTACTGCAAGCAAGATATGTATAGGCCTAGAGGAACGTGTATGTATATTGTAGAAATATACTGTTCAGCTTGCTCCAAATCTTCTGCCTGACTACAGCTCGAAAAACATTACTCAGTCACCTCAAGACCTTCCCAGTTCTTCCTCTGCCCTTCTGGATGTCACTTCCCAAGTCTGTTACTTCTGAGACAAATATGCTCACCTGCGGCACTCTGCAGGGCCAGTTTGTGATGTAATGGTTTTGTGAGAAGCAAAAATGAGCACAAAACGTCCTGTGAGCATGGAGTCTTTCATGAGTAAATCCAGGTTTTACTGTATTAAAGTTAGCCTGGCTGAGCATTTATGTTACTGGACTTGAAATCTTTCATTAGCAAGAGCTGAGGGCCTCAGAATCTAATAGGGTGCTTTAATCTCTATTTATCATCGATCTTTTTTAATACATCAAGCAAAAAATATGATGTATAGACTAAAGAATTTGGAAAGTTTTTATAATTTTTTTCCTCTGGAAATAAAGTTTAAGGATAAGATACCATAGCTTGCACTATACCGGTAATTAAATAATAACAAGAAATAAACTTCTGCAGGAAGTTAGGATTTTAAGCAGTGAGATCATTGCTTTTGCTCAAAGGTATTTAAAAGGAGTGAATGGAAATTAATCCATCATTAATAATAGAACAGAAATTAAAGCATTCAAAGGAAAACTAATTTTAAAAATTTTAATGCTGATTTATACTTTAATTATATAATGCTTATTTACAATTATAATTATCCATGTGCTTCTAAGAAGAGTGACAGTGTAAAGGAAATGGGTTCTATATATTCTTACATGAAAGCTAGAAACTAGGCATTTAAACAGAAATTCCTCTGTGAATATGATGTGACTTTTTTAAAAATACAGCATTAATTTATCAGCATACTTAGATCTCCATACTCAGTAAGACAGAATCACTGTAAAGCTGTATTTTTAGACAAACAGCAGCTGTGTCTGGGAAAACATTGGTGATAAGACTGTAGACCCTGCAGCCTTTAAAACCTCTTCCTATGAATTTTCTTAAGCTTTTGAATGTATTGGATCTATCTTTTTACTTACCATGTTTTTAATTTTGAGAGATAGCATGAATTGCTATCATCTCATCCTACATTGCCATTTAGTGAAGTTGTATGCTGTTACATAAGCACCAGGTTTAACAGATTTTCTTCCCACTTTATTTCTTACTTCTCTTCTTCCCACAGAGTTTGGCAGTGCCTTTTTCAGTCTACTTTTTTTTTCCCCCTTTTAACTTCCGTTTTGGGGAAGGGAGGTAGGGTGAAGATGTCTTTTTATTTTCAAGAAAAGATTCTTTATAAATACCGCTGTGACAAATCCATTACACAACACAGAAGCGATCAGCATGGTGCCAGACTCTGGCTGAGAACTGAAGGTCCGAACTAGCACTGTTCCAAAAGATCAATGGGACACACTTCTAAACGGCAAGAGTTTTAACTGGCTCTGTAAACCACTAAAAGAAAATAAAAGATCAAATGGTAGGTTCTAAGACAGAAATAAACGTGTGTTTGTTTCTGCCCTTCTGGGCCTCTCTTTAAATACAGCTTAGGAAAAAATACATTAAGGGACAACAAAGAAAATACAAGCAGCTGAGATCTGCGTTCTTTTGATAAGCTGTACTCTGATTCACTGCAAACTTTAAACAGCATAGGTAATTAACCTTATAGAAAAAAAATACCAGGGGACAGGGTAGATACTCTCCCACTTGAATTGTTTCAAAAACGACTGGATCTCTTTATTGAATTTGTTTATGTTTCTCAGATATCTCCTGCTGATTTTAAAATGAGATACCTATTAAAATCTGCCATATATGTTACTAGAAGAATACTCTGATGTCTTAAATATCTGAAAATTTGAACATTTTCAGATATTAAACATTAAACATGCTGTTTACTTGTATTTGTCTTGCACTAATGAAGAAAAAAAAATTTCACTTCAGAAGCCAATCAGGCTCTTGTGGTTTCACAGTCTTTTTAGTATAAAGAAATAGTGTAAAGTACAGCCATGAATCTACTTGTTGAATAGGATTTATTTTTTTTTTTTTTATTTCCAGCCCAGGTTAGTTAGATTTATTTCACTGAGAAATACTGACAAAAGAAAGGAACTTCAGAAAGGTGTTTTTGTATATGATACTTCATATTTAAATGCCTAAACTGTGCCAGAGAAAATACCCAAAGCAATAATATTTTGGTTTAATATCAGCCTTTCTCTGCTACTAAGAAAACACATTTCTAACTTCCTTTCCACTGGAGATTGCACACATTTGAAACTAAACAAAAGTACATGAAAGACCAAAATTTCTCTGGTATATTTTAATCATCCCCATAGACAAAGTGATCAGTGAGAACACTGATGAATATTAAATAGTTTAGTTACAAAACAAGTGGCGTAGTAAGAAGAGAATCTGGAGCATCAGAAGACTGTTGTTGAAACAGATTCATAATTTAAAATAGTGAGTGTATATCCTAATTCATACTTTAAAAACCCTTAAGCTTTTACGTAAATAATTTTCTCTTTATCTTTTGTTATTATTCCTCTTTGTCCTTCTAGTCAGCCCTGGAAATGTCACAACACCCGTTACAACAGCTAGCGTAAATAAAAGGTTTGTTTCTCTCTCCTCTTCCTCAAAATGGGAACTTTTCTGGGAAGAATTTACACTCACTACTTATCAGTCTTTTCAACACAACCACGTACATGTTCAAAGAAGTTAAGGCTAACCTCTAAGTACAGCTGGAACATTTATCTTAAATAGGGTGAGTCATATTTGGATGGTTCTGAAAAAGAGCTTTCTTTCTACACAGTCTTAAAATGTCTCCATATTGCCCAACAGAAAGCTTAATTTGGATTATGAAAAGCAACAAAGACTACTTTTCCTTCTTAAGCTCTCACAGTGAAAAAACTTTTCTCCTCTTCGGTATCACATATCATCACCAGCTTCAGCTAGAATCTTAAAGATGCATAAATCAGAAAGCTGTCACTTCTAAAAACATTTGTACATAGTTGCAATACAATTTTCATGCCTGACAACATAATGAAACACTTCAGTGTGGAAGTTGCTTAGAAATGTTATTTGTGTGACTCAAGTGACCAGCAGCAGAAGTTCAAGCTCTAAGGAGCTTGTTGGGGATCTCCAGTGTCTTCTGCAGCTACCTCTGATCTAGATGAGGATGAGGTAAACAATATTTCTTCTGTAAACAAAGACTGTCCAGGCATGGTTTACTAGGGGCTCAACCTCACTTGTTTAACACCTTTACTGGACTAATGCCCATTAAAAATAAACCAGGTTAAAGTGTGGCTACTGCTGTAGAAATGTTTAGAAAGGGTTCCTGCTGCAAAGAGCTCATCGTGTGTATAAAATGAAAAGCAAGACCTTGAACACAGCTGTGCTGTACCTTCCCATGACCAGTTATACCACACCAGCTTACAGACTCTTCCCAAAGCCTTTCTGACAGAAAAGCGGTGGTGCTGCATGATGGGCATCACTTGGAGCTGGAGGGCAGCAATCAGCCACAGCAATTTAAAAAATGTTTTCCCAGTTGCAGGATCCGACACGTGTATGGGACCTCACCACCATCAGTGCAGCACTGGGCTGAGATTTCCTAACATTGCTTCAGAGAAGGGTTCGTTCTTGATTCAAGGTAAGCACTTCTCACCTTCAGTGGTCATGGGAAAGGGGCTAACTGAAACGCAGCTTCATCATCCTACTTCAGCAGGGTGAACATAATGGTTCCCAGGCAGATGTGACCTGTCCCTCAAGAGCTGGCAGTTTTGTTCTCAAGGGAGTGTTCCCAAATGCAAAATGTTTATTTACATCTGTTCTGAAGATGCAAAAAATGCTACCAGAGAAATCTCAAAAGGGACCTTCTATATATCCATGACAATAATAACAAAGACCTGTCTCAGATCAAGTATTTTGATCACCAGAAAAGAAGTTATTAATATGAAAACAAATGTAAAGAGGTTTGCTAAAGCTGCACCAGGCAGGAGTGGTAATAGGAAATAAAATATATGCCTGCTCTGTAGCAAACGCAATAGAGATCTAAAAGATAAAAGGGGGGGGGGGAACGAAACAGAGTGATTTATTACCCAGTCAACTAAATTTAAATTTGCATTAATGTTAAATGCTTTTATGACTGTTCATGGGCACTGAAAACTGTAACGAATGTCCCTAGACACAAAGCACTAGAGTTAATTCATATATAAACTATTCAGATATTCTTACTGGAACTGACAAAAATTGGTGAGCTAAAGAAAAAGTACTTTGTGAGGTCAGTCAGAAATAACACAGATGAATCAGCAGCATGAGAGTTGTCGCAAGTACAAAGGAACCAAAAGAACAGAAAGAATGTAAAGAACAAGAAGGAAAGAAGTGACCTGATCAAAGTACTGCATTTTGAGAGAAATTCAGGAGCTATTGCACTTCAAATCCTGTTTCCTGATTTTTAGAGACAACAGAGGAATACGCTACGCAAAGTAAACTTCCTAAATAGCAGAATACAACACTATGATTGGTATGCTTATTTATTTAGATTGTAATTAGTTCATATCCAGCTATCGCAGAGTAATACCCTTCAGATCCACCAGAAAGAAAATGACAAGTTTTCTTGCCAATTCACTGAGAAACTGCAAGAGCAACCCTAACCCCGATTACCTGATGCGGTAGCTGGCTACTGTCTTCAGGTGAACAACTACTTTGTGTCTCAACATTTTATCCCAAAGGTCCTTATCCAGGCAAGTTTCATGGAATTAGGTTCCCTGTCTTTCTCAGCACAGAACTGTGACAGAAGCCTCTGCTGCCTGTCAGCTTTGGAGGCTTGACAGTTACACTGGGATTACAGAAAAACACAGCAGTAATAAAAAGCAATAGAGAGCTGGTAAACCTCAGACATTAGAACTTGTCTTCAGCAAGTTGTTTGTTTTTATTTTAAAACAAACAAACAAAACCCAACAACCACACAACTTCACCCCAAATAAACACAGCACATCCAAACAAAAATCTAACTACCTTTAAATTAATTCAGAAAAAATTCCCTTGTACCCACATTCACTTCCACAAGTCTAGGTTGTATAACAATTCAAAGCACAGGTTTCCTTTTTAAACATTGCAGTATTATTAATACTAATTGCTTCATTAAAGACTTCAGTAATTAGCTCTGCTTATATGTCATAAAAGTGTCCTCACAGAGATTTGCATATAAAACTCTGCTTCTTCACAAATTTATGGGAAATAAGGGGGGAAACTTATTAATTCTATGAACATAATATTAACTTCAGATGCACAACTGAAGTCCAGTTAAAGAACTGGAAAACTAGAAATTCTCCTGGATGTTATGGGCTACTAAAGAAATGTCTTTCAAGTCATTGTTAAAACTTTCACCTGGTATAAATAAGCCATTCACACAGACAACACCACACAGTCACAGAAAGCCCTAGCTGATACTCATGAAGCTCAGACTTTAGGCTGGGCAGCGACACCAAAACCAGCACTCATATAATTGCTCACAGACCATGTCAGCACACTTGGCACTCATCATTCTGAGACTGCCTGACACCTGATAATTGCTAATCACCAAATATGCTTATTCCCATCTCAGGGAACCTCTGACTTTTGTGCAGGTTGCTCCTTTCTGAACCTTCTGCAGATGGCTGAGGAGAACAGCTGATGTTTTACGCAGCATGGCAGGGAGAAGGCCAGGCAGTGGTCAGATCCACAGCTCTGCAGAGCCTGGGCTTTTGCCTCCCACTTTGTTAGTCACAATCCTCATTTTGATGAAAAGCAGCTTGTTAAAGCTGCTATCAACTGAGAAACAATGTGAATAGGAATAATGAAACTCCTCAGATAATTTGCCTCTTTTGTGAGCTCCCTAGCTCTTCAAAAGGCCACCACCAGACACTTTCTATATCTGAAGCTAACTAATCCTCATAAATAAAAAAAAGATACACACAAAAATCCCAAATCTTGACAGAAAACAGTCTATGAGAATGTCAGCATTAGGCTACTGTTAACATAACTGTCTCCTCTTCAAGGGTACTAATTCAAGTCCCTGTTCAATCTAGGAAAAAAATGAAAGACTTACATTGTGCATTTACTTGACAATCAATATACTTTTCCAAACACTTTTCAAGCAAAAAGACAAGCTCTACTGATCAATGTACAAGAGAGGAACATGCTGGTGTATCTTTTTAAGCACTGTCAGAGAATTTGTACATTGAAGGTATTAGTAATATTTCAGATGAAGAGAATAACGTTCAGCTGAATTTTTTTGGTTCAAAATGTTATTTAAACTTGAGAGCTTGTTTTGCTAGTAACCAAGCAGAAACGATTCTGATAAAATACTCAGAAACAGCATTATGTTCAAAAAGTGAAAGCATTCATTGAATACTGTGAATTTCCACTTATTTATAGTGATTAGCAGATACAAGGAATCAGACTGACGAATTTTGGGGGTTTTTTGGGGTTTTTTTTTTGGGTTTTTTTAACCAAAGAAAGCTTTACCATAATTCTAAATCCATATTCTCATCCCAATTAAAATGTATAATTGGTGCAATGTTGCAAATAAATGAAGAACCGTGTTCAGGAAGAATATTATGAGCCCTATGAGAAGTTTGTAAAGATGTAACTCCTGCAGAGCCAAGCACGGGATTAGCCACGTAGTGTGTGGAGCCTCAGCCATCCTACAGAAACCACCTCCTGAAAGTAAAGGGTTTAAGCAAAGTGGGCTAGCAACAGTTAGTATTTTGAGAATGGCAGGCATGTAATATATGAGGACGTATGGCCAAGACTATACGATTAGCCTAAATTAAACTGTGCTTCTCATACCCCTTTCATACAGTTTCTGATGATTTGACTCGGTGCATGTATGGTCACTCTAAAGCTGTGGAAGGAAGTTCATTGCACAGTCTGCTATTCCATGCTAAACTGCGTCCTCTCTCTGCTTAATGTTTTACACGGTTTTCCTAAAGAAATGGACAGTAACATGCCAATGACTTACAGGTTACGTATTTTGCTGTATTAAACGTAATGAGTGCTAAACAGAGTATGTTTCTGTGTATCTTTGTTAGCTGTGATATCTCCCGGCACTGAATTAAGTCACTGAGGCACAGTCAGCCCAGAAAGACTGATACCTGTGAGTGATTTCTACTTGCATGATGTACTAGTTTTAGCTCTAGTACACTTTACACTGCAATATAACATTCTGAAGTCACTAAAGACTGGAGCTGCAGACAAAAGTAAATCTAGTTGTGCTTTCATGGTCACGTTGCATTCATGTTAGCAGTGACTTTTAATGAACCTATGGATTACACTGTTATTGAAAACAAATGAACAAAAAACCCAAATCAAAACCAAACCCTTTCTGTTAACTACTTCAGGACCTATACCAAACATTTAGTAAGCAATAACAAATTACTGAAGTATTCTAAATATTTTAAAGCGATGGTATTTACATTCACAAAAATTGCTAATGAATTAGAAGGATATGCTTAGTTGTATTTGCAATTGTGAATATATATTGCCTTAAACTGACAAAATTATGCAAACTCATGATCAGAATGTAATTCTGAAGTCAAATATTTAGAATTTTTCTCCTTCTCCCGAGGAGAAATTACTGAGAACAACTAAAATAAAAGGTACAATGGTTTCTCAGGTCTTAGAAGAAAAAGGTTGTTTCATTTGAATCAGTCAGCAATAAATATTTCGCGTGCATAAAAAGGTTAACTTCACTTTCTGATGCTCACAACTTTCTGAGAGTTGGCTTCTATAACTCTAAAAGAAATTTAAAACATTCTCATCCTTTTGCTAGACAGCATCTTTATATGTGGAAAAATTGTGGAAATGTTCAACTATGTCAATAGAAACACCTCCCCCCACACCTTTTCTATTGCCTAAATTAATTCCATAAACACACTGGGGAGTTTGCTTGTTTGTGGTGTGTTTTGTTTCATTGGTTTTTGTTCATTTGTTCAAATCAGACTTGCTTTTCAGATGCCTTTGTTTAAAGTACCACTTTTTCTTTTTAGAGTTGAAACCGATTACGGATGGTTTACAGCAGAGCCATACAAACTCCTTTGGCAACACACATAAGAGATGGAGACCCTGTAATGCAGGGAGACAGGAGTAATCTATGGGGAAGTGGAAAAGGCACCATTAGCTGTTACTGGTGGGTGTTGACCTCTTTGTAACACAGGAACATTGATTTGGTGGGGAGCCTGTGAGTGTCAGTACCTAAGGCAGGTGATGAGGTAAACACAAAATAGATCAGTGTCAGCATTCGCTGTGTAGCCCTGTGTTTTGTGAACAACACACAACAAGTTTGCTGCTTTTCTTCAAACACACCAACCTGACCTTGTAATACCATGTTGAACAAAATATGACCAAGGGCAGCAGACTTCAGGGGAGCTCTGACCAAGCCACATCTGCAATGCCAGTGTGCTCACACATGTTTGGGTAGCGACCAGAGGGCAAAGAAGCTGCAGAGAGAGTTAGGGAGCTATTTCAGTGTCCTGCTTACATAAGGATCTCTGAGACCTTAGGAAGCTGACATTCTTAAATCTTCTCTTGTTCAAGAAACGTTGTGTTCCTCCACTCATCAGCTTGTGCACGGCTTTGCGGTTTTATAGTGTAGCTGTCGAGCGCCACTCAGTTTGGGTCTCTGATTTATGCTACTGCCTTGTCAAGTTAGGAGAAAAAAAGCCCTCCTGTATACAGAAAGATGCTCACGGACAAATAGAAGACAACTAGGAAGCCTTTACGTTGTTGAAAACCAAAAAAGATACCAGCACTAATGAAGCATGTACTAAAAACCAAGCAAACACTCACCCCTGTTTCTAACACACGGAAATACAAAAAAGTTCCTTTGGTTTGTTGTTAAGTTTTCCAGGTTAAAAGCAACAGAAACCCCTTTCAACTAATTCAACTAATTTTTTGACTTCTCTATGTTCTTAATCAATACATTTTATTAATGAAAGTTGTATTATTTCTGAGAAAATTGTTTTTAATGAATTAATGAATATGTAAGGATTTGTGAGCCAGTCAGAAGCAGTCCCCCTCTCCCCAAACAGTCCTCCATCTTTTGCATGCATTCAGTTTTTCACTCGCTGTAGGGATATGTAAGCGTGATACACTTTGTCTTTGTGAAGGTGTACTTCAACGAAAGTTGGTTTTAATTTTGTGTCATTAATAAATCCATCCTGATCTGTGTTAAACTGTATGAACTGGACAATTTTTGCCCAAGATACCTGGTCAGCTGTGTAAACGAGTGTCACATTTCAGTAAATCATCCAAGTCACTCACATAACACCATCGTATGGGGAAAAGCTAGTGCCTGTAAGGTTAACTGGCTGGTAAGTATTGGATCGTGACACCAGTAAAATAACATCTATTTGATACATCTCATGAATAGGAAAATGAATCTTTCAAAGATGCTTAATTTTTTTCTTTAGCATGCTTATAAACTACTGTATTGGATTTACTTAGCAAGATTTTCGTAGTGGGGGGGCTGCAGGGCCGGCCTCTGTAAGAGGAGACCAGGAGCTGCCCATGTGCTGGACAGAACCAATGCAGCTGGCTCCAAAATGGACCCAACACTGCCCAAAGCTGAGCCCATCAGTGATGCTGGTGGTGCCTCTGTGACAGCATATTTAAGAAAGGGTAAAAACTGCTGTGCAGCAGCTGTGAGAAAAGTTTGAGAGGAACAGCCTTGCAGACATTGAGGTCAGTGCAGAAGGAGGGGGAGGAGGTGCTCCAGGCACTGGAGTGTGGTTTCCCCTGCAGCTTGTGGAGAAGTCCATGGTGAGGCAGGCTGTCCCGCTGCAGCCCAATGGAGGACCACGCTGGAGCAGATAATCACCTGCAGCCCATGCAGGACCCCACGGTAAGGCAGCTGCAGCCTGTGGAGAGCCGTCCTGGCAATAGCTGTGGCCCATGGAGAAAAGCCATGTATTTTAAGGCTACGCTTTTTTTTTTTCTTCTTTATAAATCACAAACAAGATATCTCTTTCTCCTGCATACACCTACATAATTAACTTATAAAATTTCTGGGCAGAAAATGTTAAATGCGCAGCTCACACCAGCTTTCAAAATTGCATTTATATCCAGCCATATTATTTAGATGCATCTTCCTTCTCTCTCTCTGATAAACTGCTTTATTAGCAGCCTCCACAGACAGGACTGTAAGAACAGTGCAGATCGAGTTGCCTAAAGGGCTTATTTAAAAAAATTTACCAAACATTTATCAAGGAATAAGAAAACCATATTATTAGAGAAGAACTCTTCCCTTCCTCTAGCCCCATCTTGCTGTTTTTAACCAGTTCTCTTGAGCTCTGAGGTGCCTACTAAACTACCAAAGTTCATTTCTCCCTTTCCTTCCTTCCCTGAGGATAAAAAAACCCCAAACAATCACAAAAAACCACTTCAAATTTCAGTGTCTTGTTTTTAAACAGCAATAATAACAAAACCCTTTTTGTAAAGAAGAAAAAGAAAATATCTTCTCGATTGCTTTCTATTTCTCTGTTATAATTTATTTTGTGAAGTGTTGCATTTTTCAGCACTTCACTGAGAAAATGAAGTTATCACTGTTGGAAAACAAGGAAATAAGGAACTTACTGTAGTGTGATAAACTAATTTTTCAGTATCTGTAAAATTCAAGGACATACATACATATCAGAGGAACAGGAAAGCTTTCTGTCCACAAGATTTTCTGAATCTTAGCTGATAAAATAAAAACAACTATTTATTTAATAGGTTCTATATTGTTATTAATTATATTTCTGTAACACTAATCTATGCTACAGAAATATATTTTAATTTTGTTAACTGCATTACAGTAGGAAAAAACAGATTGACTTGGAAAAAGTATTTCTGGAAATTATTTCAAACTTTTTCAGTTTTCCTCATTACCTGTTCTTCATGCACACATCAAAGAAGAACATTCCCCAAGGGAAGTGGGGGTGGAAGGAGAGAGATACTGTAAAATAAAGCGAGCTAAAATGTAATTAAATGCAAAAGATTATTTAAGCCAAGCAGGTATCTGCCTGAAACAGAAATCCCAGTAAGCCCATTACAGAGCAAAACAATGAACAGGATAAAAATTCACACAGTTCATAAAGGCTACAAAGAAAAGAAGATCTAAAATAATTTGTAGACATCCCTGTCTATCTGTCCAACGGGTCCAAAGATACTGCACAGAAATTGAGGTGTTGTGGGAGAGTTCCTGCTTTGGGGAATTCATTAATAAACCATGCCTTCTCATAGAAAGCAGCTTTGAGAAAATCTGGATAAACAGCTATTTGCCTCGTTGTTTACTAAACAGAGTACTAATGAGAAATAAACACCTTTTCTTTTACTTCTCATGAGAGTTTCCAGAGATAAAGTGTCCAAAAAAAGGATGATGGAACAAACTAATAAAATAGAATAGTATCTTTAGGACAAGATAAATTTTACACGGAAGTTCTAAAGGTGCTGAAGCATTATCATAGTGCTAAATTTTCACAAAATGCCCTTCTTCATAATTTGCTCCACTAATTACAGTAATTGCAGTTTATAGAGTAAGGTATTTTCAATATGAAGAAGGTAATTTGATTTCCTCCTTGCAACCTGTGAGGCCCATTTGACCTGACTTATAGGAAATATGAATGTTTCAATGCTTTAATAAGTAAATTCATATAAACTATTGCTGCCATTGTTTATGTTGCTGCTTTTTAAAAGTACTTTTTTATTCTTCCTTTCTGTGAAATATTTCAGGAGACACTTACAGGAACAAAACCACATCAGACTTAGTGATCAATGTAATTATACAGTATTGGATTTCACCATTCTATTTACATACTTGTCCATAAAAATGAAAGACTCATTGTAATTCCCTTTATCTAGAAGTACGGCTATAAGAACATACAATCGCTTTCTAATGGAAATCAGAATTACAATTAGATCTAATAAAAAAAAATGCACTAGTAGAATATTTTTTTGGCAAAAGATGCTGACACAGTAGAATCAAACAAAGTTCAGAAGAACATATTGATTCTCTTGACTTTTTTAAAGCAAAACTTCGAAGGCTAGCTGGCCTGCCTGCATGCACAGGCTTTTGCTGCCAAAATTTGTCCTGGCCAGTTGACCCTAAAGGTCTCCCCACTATTTCAAGAAGAAAAATTTGCTGAAAATCAGCTTTACTGCTTAAGGATGCCCAGCAAATCTCCAGCTGGTAACCGGACAGTCTGCAGTTCCACTCAATCAGCTATGTAAAGAAATGCATGTATTTTATATACATACACATATACCACCCCCAAGTCTTTCAAAATGAATTTTAACCTGAAGAGTTAAAAGAATTGCCATATTTGGGGATAATTAGTTTTAAAATACAAATTATTGAAAGATTTTTCTTACATAATGTGCTGATAGATTATATTTTAAGATACTAACATGTAAAATGAGATCAAGGTGTCTCTCCTCATTCCAGTTCAAAGTTGATTTTCCTAAGCTAGGGTAATTCTTACATTTTCTGTCTCACAGGAATATATTACCCTCTGAACTATTGCTTATAAAAGGAAATACTAGTGCCACTGGTATTTGCCCTCTTTGTACCTTCAGTCATAGATTGGTGTAATGGGAACACACCTACCAGAGCAGGTAAAAACAGATAACAGCCAGAGAATGCCACATTTTAAAACTGCATAGCTTAAAAATTAATTACACACTTACCTGATTAGTGTTTTAAGGTTTCAGCACATATAAACCTGCCCAAGATAAGGAACATTAGACAAGTACATACTACAAATAACCTAGGGCTTAAGTACAGATCTACTGAGTGAAAGTAATGCCTAAATGTCATTGTAGACATCTGTGTGGTCCATGTGACTGCAACCCCAGTACCTTGCAAGAAAAAAGTAAGCTCATTAAGGAAATGAGTTTGTAGATTCATCACCTACTATTTAAAGTCATTAATTATCATAATACGTAGACTTTACCAGTAATTAATTACATCGAACTACCTAAACAGAAAATTAATCTTTTTTTAAATTTTGAAGCCACCATAAATTATATAGTGCATGAATCGTATGTAGAGTGAACCTATCACCAAAAGGTTTGGATTTATACACTCCTGAAGTAGACTTGTTTACTTCCCAGGTAAAGTGATACAGCATCTGATCTAACAAAGAAATATCTTCATGACACCACTTGTAATAGTGACTGGACTGCCTTTGTAAAAGACAAAAGGAGTCTGGGAGTAAAATGCCAAAATTCTCTGGACTCAGAAGGCTTCTGCCTTGAAAGGGAAGACTGACTATAAAAGCTAACACATTCTACCATAAAGGCAAGATGGAAGAAACTGGGAAGCTCTAATGCTCTCTGAGGGTTCACTCTTATGGGTGCCTTTGAAAGCTATCATTGACAGATGCTTTTGAAAGAGATTTCTTTAATGAGCATCTCAGAAGAAGCTGCTTTTGAAATGGGATTCATAACAGGCTACATTGCCTGCAATGGTATTATTGTGAATATGCAAGTAGCCAAAACACTTCCAGAATCACTACTTAACCGTGTTTTGTCATCTCTTGAGGAAAATGCTGATAAAATTAAATGAAAATACCCCCCAAAATACCTATGGAAATTAAGTGTTATGTCTTACTCTTTCATATCTATTCTCTACTTTACCAAAACCAAAAAATTCAAGGCCAGAGAAAAAATACAATCAAAGGTAGTCACTTCTTCATTTCCTCCCATAAAGTCTTACCAGCACAGAATAAAATCTTTCTCTTTTGCTTTAAAGCACCTGATTCCCACTTGCTAGCTGAAGGTAATTGGCCTTTAATCACCACCAGTTATATTTTCACCTGCAAATCACTGGAAAGTCAGGCTTGCCCAATTAGCATTTTCATCTCCCACCTGCAGGCAGTGAGGAAACACTTCTGCACTTCAACTGAAGGATTAACCTTTAATTTACCAGTGTCTTAGCTGCATTCTCCACTGAACCCACAAAATTAAATTTGTGCATGTGTGTGCAGAAGCTGAGGTCAAATGATCTGTTTTACTAGAAACTGATGCTAAGGGTTTCATATCCCTTCTAAAAGGTTAACCATGGGAAAAAAAACTTAAAATATTACAGAATCACAGAATGGTAGGGGTTGGAAGGGACCTCTGGGGGTCATCTAGTCCAACCCTCCTGCTGAAGCAGGGTCACCTACAGCAGGCTGTAGAGGAACTTGTCCAGGTGGGTCTTCAATATCTCCAGAGAAGGAGACTCCACAACCTCCCTGGGCAGCCTGTTCCAGTGCTCTGTCACCCTCAGAGGGAAGAAGTTCTTCCTCATGTTCAGACGGAACTTCCTGTGCCTCAGTTTGTGCCCATTGC
>Ga0065711_1042306_pt1 | contig 15480 bp, 12 predicted proteins | sample Hoacrofraction12_FD_59098 | JGI IMG/M metagenome (GOLD analysis project Ga0065711, IMG submission 59098) | Hoatzin crop microbial communities from Cojedes, Venezuela - Epithelial fraction 12 v2 (version 2) | ecosystem: Host-associated > Birds > Digestive system > Esophagus > Crop | place... | reverse complement strand
TTCATCAGACTCTTAAAACATTCATCGTATAAATTAGCTTAAAGAGATGTCTGGGTCAGAATTTTGATTAGCAGGAATGAAGCAGCATAAAGTCAATGGCAAAAAAAAAACAAACAACACAACCCTCAGCCTGGCAGCAATGCAACAGGAAAGGGAAAGGGAAGTCATAGGATCAAACTTTCAGAAATGTCTACGGTTCCTCAGTCATTGACAAATTTAGGAGGCTGAGTTTCATTGTAAATCCATGAGAGCTGGTCCCACTAGACCACAGTCTTCCTCTCTGACACCATTTACTGTGCCCAGAGCAATGGTGCCCTTGCTTTGAAATCCACAATGACTGGTGGCAGGTTGCTCTGACGGAGAGAGCTCATCAGCGGGGATGCATGCTGTGGGCACCCATTGCCAGCGTGGCTGCTGCAGGTGCGTAAGCCTCCAGAGATGACTTCTGAGGGGCACTGTTGAAGGTACCCAAGGAAAGGCAAGAGGTTTACACAGAAGCCTGAACCTCCTGTTTAGAATGTGTGTGCTCTGCAAACTGGGGAAGGTGGTGAAGCATCGCTGCAGGTCAATGACTGCTGCTTTTGGCCTTGCCCAGTTAGGCAAGAAGTCCTCCTGCATGACTGGGAGGGGCAGGAGACAGGCATCCAAAGGATAAGCAGTGCAGCTGAGGCAGGCCCCCATGCTGAGCCTTTCCCTTCCCCCCGTGTAGGGCAGGAGGGGAGGAAAGGAGGGCTAACCTCCACTGATGCACAGCCAGGACCATGTTAGTGCCCTGGGATGCTCACCTCCCTCCTGCACCTTCCCAGGGAGGCATCAGGGTGTAACCATTGTTGGCACAGTGTGCTACCACACAGGAAAACCTGAGCCCTGCACACCATCCCAAAGAGGAAGACCCATCTTGGGCTAACAGGTACTCCCTGGAGGAGTTTGGGGGTTTTTTTATATACATAAGTGCTGCACCAGAGGCACAGGTAGACAGACTAGCTTCTACAGGACTCAGCAGCCACAGGGCTCCTCCACTGCCCAGAGCCAAGCAGGCATACAGGACATTTCTCAGGGTCGAGTGGGTCTGCAGGTCCACCTCAGCCTCTGAATGCTTTCTCACGTTACACCAGCCGTCCTAGGAGTATACTGCCACCTTCCAGAGCTGAACCACCTCAGAGCCTCTCCAGGATAGCAGGAGGAAAATTCATTGTATTTCATCTGGAGTTTCAAATGCTGATAACACTGATGCAGTGCGCTCAAAAGACTGAGACCCTTGACCCCTATTTTGGGGTGCATGGCCCTGAAGGCTCACCAGTTTTAACAACAATTGGAAGAACCTGGCTGGGATTTTGCAAGTGGTATGGGGCAGAAATAGGGCGAGTTTCACCTGATTACCTCACAAGTGACTTTTTGCCACTAGTTTTTAATCAGAGTTTGCATACACTGAGAAGGCACCACTGAACATCAGAAAAAAAAGCTATATTTCACATAGCAGCCTTCCCATTCCCATCAATAGTAACAAGAACATATTTAAGAAGCCCACTTCAAACAAGCATAACTCTCATGTCTCCTCTGACAAGAAAATCTTCATGAAAGAAGTGTCTTGTCCATGAGAGACAGGAGCAAAAGTCTGCAGGGATCTCCTGACTTCCTGCACCTCCACCCTCCCCAGGGGGAGGGAGGGACAAAGAGCCAGGGGTTTCATAGCCAGATGGAAAGAAACTTGGTGAACCCGTGAGTTAGAGACAAGGTAATATTTGCCCAGCTGAGCCTAGTCCTGTATCAGAAGTAGAGTACCAGCAGTTTTAATAAAAAGCACTAGATGGGAGTAAAACATCAAGCAAAGTCGGCTTGAGGAGCAGCAGGAAGGCTTTTTCCAGACAGGGCAAGTGAACAGAAGGTGCTGCTGTGAAGATGTGTCTTATTCTGATGCAGCTCCAGAGTAGTCCAAGATAACATAAAACAAATGTGTCTGGAAGTACTGTAATAAAATTCAGTGCACAGACAAATAAGCAGAACTTCCCTGACATGATGCAGGGAGTTGGCCATCTGTCCAACACAGAGTTGCGGTAATTAGAGGGAAACACAGGGGCTTCTTCATAGACTAAACATTTTCCTTCCTTAGGTAAGTGTCTAGGTGAATGGAGGGTTGTGCTGGTTCCCAAAAACAGGTGGTGTCTATCATTTAGCTGGCAGTGGAAATTGCTGACCAGAAGTCATACACCTGGGCCAGGAGGCTAGAAACTCAGCAATATGGGAATTTTGCAGGTTTTGCTTTAAAGGAAGAAACAGTATTCACAAAGCAGAGAGATTTTTACACACTTGCAGAATATTAGCAATGCAGCCACCTCCTCCTCTAAGTCCATAACCAGGAGAGAGCAGTGCTTTCTCCATCTTTCAGAAAAGGCTAAACGAATTATTTTTGTAAATGAATTCTCTCAATTCCCGTTTGCACAGAAGAGAATGAGCTCATCCCCAAGGTATGTAAGTGGTGTTTGCAACGTTCCGCCTCTCTTTCCCCCTCCTTTCTGCCGGCATTCAGGAGGGAGCTGTGTTTCCCCAGCTCATGCAGCCATTCTGAGGACACGAGAGCGTGTCACATACCACACATCACTACACAGGCATCACTACGTTCAAAATCATGCACCCAGTCTGAACACAGCAAATGCTGGCAGGGAGACATTATTACTGCTTTGATTTTTTTTTTTTTTTCTTACAATAAAACACACCACAGTAAATTTAGGGCTGTTGAAGTGACTTTAGAGTTGACGATTAACACCCAGAACGCAGATGTTTGACAAATGAATCCCCTAAACCACAGCATCTTAGTACCTCTGCATCTAGGTGCTCATATCCAAGCACTGAAGTCAATCAGAAATGAGACCCCACAACTTCTCCAAGCCCTGTGTAGTTCACGGCCCAAGGGGATAAGGCAAAATGGCCTGTGGGTATTTCAGCTTACTCACCCTTTTTCCTCACCGGTTCAGCACAGAAAGTCTTGCCCCTGGGGTGCAGGGTTAAGCAGGACCTCCCCCATTAACTCTCCAGACCGACCTCCCCAACGAAAAGCTCCCAGGTCCCACGAGTACAATGTGCAGTGCTGTTCCACCACTTTGGAAACAGCCAGCCTCACCAGCGCCTCTAGAGAGGAAACACAACAGCATGGTTCCAAGTTTCATTCATGACTGACCTCAGCTGGCTTGGGTATAAGCCATCTCGGAGAAAAAGAAGAATCATCCCTCTGGCCCATGACCTGCATTTCAGATCCTCATGGGCAAAAAAAAAAGGCAACAATGTGAAGCATCTACAAAAAGTGGATAGAAATGTAGGTTGTGGAACAGTGTTGTGACCTCATCACGCACCAAGACCCACACAGACTCAGACTAGGACCCCTCGGGGCCCACCTTCAGCCCTGCCTTAGGAAGACTCCAGTTTCAAGTGAGGTGAGGGACAACGTCCATCCGTGGCCAAGTCAGGAAAAGGTTTTAGCGGGAACAAGCCATAGCACCACATCGGTGCCCTCACCACTGATTTGGAGCCTTTACATGGTGCTGGCAGGGTGGCAGGGAGAAGCACCCCAGCTGACAAGATGAAACGTGTGTCACATGGCACCTCAAGAATGGGCACAGCACAACTGTGCCTCCACACATTCATCTCTAGGTGCCTGGAGCCACATGGGTGCCAAGGTCAGTGACCCAGCATAATCTGTGCTGTTGGGAGTATCGAGGTCATGGAGGATTATTCCTCCTTGCCTGCCTGCTGCCTTCACTGCTTCTTGTTCCTCTCTCCCCCAGCACGTTCTTATCTCTTCCTCTCCTTCTCTTTGCTGACGTCTCTCTTCCCCTCTTGCATCTCGTCTCATTCCCTGTTTATCCTCCACAGAGTCAGCCTTGGGTTGGCCTGGCAGTGCCAGTGTCCCTGGAGAGGGCACCACTCCACACTCTAGCACAGAAGCCCAGCAAATCACTAGATCAGCCTTGCCTAGAACTCCACGCCTGCAGAACCAACAGTGCTCTGTCTCCCTTCCCCTCTGCTGAAACAAAAGCAAATAAAAGCTGCTTCAAGTGAAAGCCAACAGCTGCTTAACCAACAGTTCCTGTAGTATTTGATGAGAGACCACCTCCAACACCAGCCGAGGGACAAATCTGCTGCAAAGCTTTTCCTACCCTCACAAGGAAGCAACAGGCACATCAAGAAATCCGTCATTGAGAGGCAATATTGGACTAAGGGGTGTGGGGGCGGGGAATGAAGCAATAACTCAAAGGAGAGAGAATTATAAACACCATAATTGAATAAACCTTCAACATCAAAATGACATACATCAAACAGGGCTAGGATGTTTTTATTAAACCAGGGCCAGACTTTCCCAAAGAGATGGGGCAGTAGGTAATTAATTCTGTTTGTTTACTCAACGTTCAATTGTGTTCTTCCAGTATTAAATATTTATTTAATTTCTCTGCGCATAAATGATGTGACACACTAGCACAAAACAGTGACACTAAAAGCCATATCCATTAACTGATGCTTTGCAGGGAGAGGAAGAATACTGCCATGTATCTTGCATTATCATATAATGTAGGAAGTACAGAGGAAATGGCCTTTTCAATCCTCCAAAGCATGCAATTTGACAGTTCTTGGCAGTCTAGTCTTGCACAGAGATTAGAGCCAGGCAAATAAATTAAAGCAGTGTAATCAATGAATGCATTCCTTTTTCCTGTTCATGAAGAGGGGATGGAGGCTGGGTAAAAGACCAGGCAGTCAGGTTCGTGAGTGTGTTCGCAGGCTAGAATTACTAACTGAGTGTCTGTGCACGTACACATACCGAGCTATTGATTACACATAACCCTATTTGCAAAGAAAATTCCTCTCAATAGTTTGTAGTTCTGTTTAGACATTGGACCTGTGGGGGCTGCAATTAAAAATATCTGTACCAGCCTAACTTACTAGGTTTATTGATTTAACTGCGCCAGCATAAAAACCTCTCTGCCGCAGGATATTGAACGTGCATTACAGGTTAGCACTCGTATCATTCCGTCAGGCCAGCCGAACACAGACAGCATTGTCCTGCCTGTGATCCATCTGGACGACTCATCTTCATGGATCGCTGCAGGCTGTAGCTAAAATCACACAAGGTCAGTCTCGGCTACAAAATCATACATTGCAATCAAAAATCATAAAAGAACACAGGTGAAAAAGCTAATAGGTGGAAACAGGGCTACAACCCAGGCAAAGCTCCTGGCTGAAGAGTTGCTGGCATGTTTGTAAATGAATTATATCTTGCAGCTTTAGAACCATTGCTTTGGATTCCTCAATAAACAAGGTGAAATGGGGCTAGCATGAACTTGGGTTTAGTGCAAACATTCTTCCAAAAATAAGGCGATGGGAAGCATTTCTAGGTCAGAGACCGAGGACTGAGACCTTAAAGTTTTCTGCTTTGCTCCAGGCTCCCACAGGGGTAGGGTCTACAGAATTTTCTCATCAGGTAGCTCAGAGAAGCACACAGAGCTGCCTCACCTCCCGAGCACACTGTGAGCAGGGGTGCTCAAGGGTCAGATTGCTCCAGCAGCGAAGGCAGCACCCATCTAAAAATGCACAGGTTAACCCAGAGAGCAGGCAGACACATTTATTGCCGTAGCTGAACTATCTGATCTGGCTAGTCTTCGTGCCTACCCCCCCGGGAGCGCAGATTATCTCCTCTTTAATCCCCTCTCCCCTTTCCCTAACCTGCAAGCTGCTACCTGCAAACACGCACTGTTTGCTCTAGCCTTAAGCTGTTAGCTATTCACATCAGGGCCCTACCTCATATTTGCTTGCAAAGCCCCTGGCACATTTTGGCGCGACGTGAAGGGAGAGCCCATTCGATTTGGTCCTCCTTGTTGGCCGGAGCTTCCTCAGGTTACCTCTTTGGGAATAATTGCTTTTTTCATACCTTGGATAAATACAGTCAGTCCTCTTTTAGTATTTCCCACTTGTCTGCGAGTTCACTTCATCTGTTTCCCTGGGACACTTCCAGCCATTTTCAGTGTCTTTCTATGGGTGTTCGCAGGCACGTCTGTGTCTCCTACAGCAAGGTGCCCGGTGTAACGCAGAGCGGCGTCTGACCGGGCCGATAGCGGAAAGAGGCAGGTTTTTGGATTAGCGGAAAGAGCAGAGGGCAGGAGGAGACACCGTAACACAACTACAGGCCCATTTCTTTCCTCCCCATGCTCCTGCTGCAGGAGATGGGGCAGGAACCCAAACTGCAAAAAGATCCCCCCTCTGCCAGTTTCCTTCTCCAAGACCCCTGCTGAGTGAAGCCCTCCAGATGCCAAACAGCAGCCTGCTGCTCCCACCGTCAGCACCTCGCTGATCCCCATCATCCCCCCGAGCCCAGACCACCACCCCTGCTCTCCCCAAAAAGGGCTTCTCCCCCTCCTTGCAGGTGAAACCCACTGCCCCGGGCTCCCCCTGCCACTGTGATGGGTGTTTCAACAAGAACATGAACTAGCTGGACTAATTACCAGGGCTGCGTGAAGCTTTAGCGCACGAGTATGAACTCTGCTCTTGGGTTTGTAATAACACGTAACATATTGCTAGAGGGAGCCCGTACAGCAGCATTTAACACTGACCGGTTTCTGCGCCCGGCAGAGATGATGCTGCAAGAACAAAGCCATCAGCAACAGCCTGGTCATGCACCAACTTTTCTTCTCACGTTGCATGGCAGATGGACCAAGCTGATAACTACTTTATCCTAATACGAGCTTTTCCAAACATTACGGTGACATCAAGTTCTACTTGCTATCGTTTGCCATGCAGCCAGCTAAGAAAGAGTCCAGCTGAAGGGTAATATTTGAAGGTATAACTTTGTACAGGTAACAGGGAAAAAGCACCCCACTGTGCTTTTCAAGTGAATTCATAGAGTTCTGTAATGTTTTGGGGTGGAAAAAATGGAGGGATAAAGAAAAAAGGAAATCGAAAGCACATCACAGCATGCAAACTCCTCCATTCAGTCACTCCAAAACAGCAAGAACAGCTCATATTTGTATGAGCTGGAAAGTAATGTCTGCCAAACCCTTTCCCAGGAAATTATTTCAGTGAACGCTACTGAATTCAGAATAGCAGCAGCACCGTTATTTAACTTAAACATGGAGCAGATATTTTAATTTGATTTTGCCGCTTGCCTCTCAGATCAGCCAAAAAGCAGCCGTCCCTACAAGGGAAAGCAGCAGCGATTAGCGATTAGCAACACGCTAGAGAGCCTGGGGAAAACTATGGTTAACGATTCGCAGACTAAGCTCCGCTGTAGGAAGAAGAGCTTTAAAATACCATCAGACCTTTACTACAGCAGGCAGCCTCTGATTAATGAGGTCTCATCCAAACAAACGTTAACGATTAGACTCATTAATAATTGAGACCAGAGATAAAAGCACAAATACACCCAGGATCTGCCTCTGTGAGCTCCTTAAGCGGGGGGAGAAAAACAACAGAGAGCTGTGTGGCTGGAGGAGATGCAAGACCTGCTCGGATACGGAGGATGTACGAGACCTGGTCCCACGCAGACTCAAAAGTGACACTCATTCTCTGTAGCAGGAATAATAAGAGGTCACAAATCATCTGCATTGCTTCATGTTTCCTTCTGAATGGGAGAGAGGGCTGGGACAAACACACCCATGCCAAAACCTTCCGCTAAGAAGATGCGGGAAGCTGGCTGTTGATGCTGACCTGCCCCATTGCTTTCTTGATGCAGTTCGAGTTTCTCTGAATAAATGGTGTCTCTGAGTCTTTTACACCTGAGTTTATTCTTCAGCACCCTTTGACTGGGCTTCTGTCTTTGGTAGCAAAGTGCCCACAGTGATAACAGCCTAATCACCCCCCATGACCTCTCCACCCTCCTTCTGTGATGGAGGGGCACGTGGTGGGCTGCAGGGACCCCTGCCCGGCTCCCTCTGACACCTCAGCTGGGAATTACTGCCTGGGCTCAGCCAAACAAAGTGCTCTACCAGCCTTGCTTCGAGGCTGTGGAGACACGCCGACTGCTACATAAAGTAACACCGGCAGCTGAGAACAGAGCCTCACCTGCCTGCGGTCCTATGCTTGCACACGCGTTTTGTGCTAACTGTGCCCCAATGCAGCCTGATGGAGGGATTCCTTTAGAGATACGATTCACTGACTGGAAACAGCTCTAAACAAACAAACAAAATATTTTAAAAATAAACAATTTAAAAAATTAAATACACTTTGGAAGACAGAATTAAGAGATATCAACCAGAAATCTTAAAACCTACAAATGGACCTCATTCTGTAGAATTAGCAGCAAGAGAGTGGATTTACTTTTTTTTTCTTCTTTTAAAGCTGGCAAGTGTCTCCCAGGTCTGTAGTGCAGACATGGAGGTGAGGTAAAAACACAAGAGGCTGAGTGTTTTGTTCTTTAGCTGTGATGCTCCAGGGCAGGATTTTTCTTGTGTTTACTGTATACGAAGCATTGTTTTAAGAAACAAGTTGGGAAATTTCCATCAAAATCAGTACAGTTCATAGACAGAAATCGGCATATCTGTTTCATCAGGCCTTTAAAAATGTTTGCCTGAAGAGTTCCCTATAAAATCACCTAAACATCATGACAGGTGCATAACAATGTTTATATTGTTACTACAATATAATATCTATTACTAATATATATATATGTAATATTATATGATATATGTGTAATATTATATGTATATTATTATACTATACATACATTATGTATACCTATGTATTTTTCTGACAACTCACTGCCTTACTGCAGTGTCTTGAGACACCTTTTCCTCCATATAGGCCCAGCAACTAAGCGAAGCAAAATCCATACTACCCTCTTTTTAAGTTCCTGGTTGCAGCAGATCTGAGTTGAGAAGGAGTGCAGTGAGGCTGCTGAGAAATTCTATCTAACTGAAATCAGAGTGCTCTTCTGGTCTTCTCGATGGATGATTCCTCTGCAGAGCTGTCATCTTCCCCTTTCATGAGAAAAAAGGAGGATTTTTTTCACTCAGATAAACCTCAAAGCAAATCTGGTCTTGGTCCTCCTCCTCTCCCCAAACATACAGTGGGCTCAATGGCGCCCACAGTCCTTCGGTTCCGACATGCAGCGGGTGGTTTCTCGATGCTTCTAGACAGAGGCTTACACTAAACTAAAGAGATGAGGAACATGCAGATCGTTCAAAAGGCAATACTCCCATGAGTTCTGGGGAGAATGTCAAGGGGCCCAGAGGACCTGACCCAGTGGTGCTCTCTGGCTGTGAAGGGTAATGGTGAGGGAGAAGAGTGACAAGGTACTTTCAGGACAACTTATTTCCAGAGAAGAATGGCAGACATGGATTCTGGAGGAAAAAAAATTAATATTAGTAAACAAGAGCAAAAATGGTGGTTAACAGTCCTGATATTTTTAAATACATTTCAAATTTTAGAAAAAACTCCAGCATCTGAACTCGAAAATCATTATGGACAGCTGGAGGGATCAGTGACATGGACAATCAAGTCCACAGGTCCCCAGCAAACAGCATGCAGAAGAAATTCAAGCCTACCTACGAAACCTGCCAGGATACAGAGCGTGTTTTCCCCATGCTGGCATGGCCGTTGCTTTCCAGGGCCGGGACCCGAGCCGCTGCACTCATTTCCTCAGCAGTTACTTTCTTGGAATGCAGCAGAGTATTTCTTCCTTTTTATTCCTCCCCGACAGAAAAGCTTGTGATGTTATTTAATGTGACAAGCCAGCTTTCCCATCATTTTAATTTCTTTCAAGGAGAAGCACCCCACACGGAAACACAATGCTACACAACAGTGTGCCAAAGGGTCTAAGTGGGGAGCTTGGAACTCGTTTGGAGTGTGTCTAAGAGGGTGACATGTAATGCAGGTTTTTTCATCATTTTCTTTTCTTTCCCCGTCTTTCTAAGGCTTCCAGTCAAGTGACATTTTGTTTGATATTCACATCATTTCCCAATTACAGTTCTTCTAAAATTCTTGTGAACAGATGAATAATTCCTGGTGTGGCTTTGTTAAAGCTCATTTCACTGCATCAGCTTCCACTACCTCTCCTCTTCGGAGGCTAAACCTGGAGATGGTGTTCAAATCTCTCTCTCTCTCTAGCATCCCTCCCTCTCCACTTTTGCTTTTACCAAAGCAGGCCTCTCTTGTCTCAACTTCCATTTTGCAACTTTTCCATTATGACCCAGTTTAGCATAATTCTCCCAGCATATGATAGCTAAAAGAAAGGCTAGAACGTATCCCAGGGATACCATTGCCCCAGCAGTTCAGCACGACTTACCAGAGGCACTCCTGAGCAGGCAGGGCACTTCTGGACTAGAAGGATGAAGAGCCATAACATGACTCCATTACGTTCAAGACTCTCTGGCACACTTTCACAGCTGAAGCAGAGCAGTACATTCAGGGTAGGATATTCAGAAGCAGTAAAAAAGCAGTAACCCATCTTTTGTGCATTTGAAAAGATGGATGCTGATTCAACATGTCTCCTGCAAATGTTTGTACTTGCTGGCAACTTCACAGATATAACACAGCCCATTGAATGCCACTGGCAGTCCTCTCTCAGGTTAGACTACTCACATAAGGAATTTTTTTTTTTTTCCCCAGGCAGAGCAATACAGTTTTTTAGCCCAGAGGCCACCGTAAATGGATGCTGCAGCCCTGGCTCTGCAGACCAAGTGCTTGTCAATCTGATTTCTCTCCTCTCCCTTCCCCCAGATCAAAATAGCTGTGCAAAAGCACAGCAGAAAATGACATGCTCATGGAGAAGCTCGTGATTGTTAATGAGTTCACCCACAGTTATACCCACTGAACACAGATTCTGATGGTAGCCAGCCACAAATCTGAAGGATTTTTCTGCTGCAAACGAAGATCAATTTTTCATGCTGTGACACCATCAACACTCAGTTGGGCTGGAGAGAATCTTCCTGAAACACCCGAGGCTTATTTAATTCCTAGAAAGAGACCAAGGAAACAGAGACAGATATTACCTCTACACGTAGTCCCTCCATCTTATATCGTTGAAAAGGGACACTGGGAAAGAGCCTCCTGGGGTGTTGTCCCTCACAGTCTCACCTCTGCAGACCTCTGAAGGCTGGCTGCAGTCGAGTGCCCTCGGTCCCTGCTGACATACAAAAAGCAGTAACACATGCATCAACAAGAGCTGAAACTGGAGTCCTGGTGCGGAGCATGCAGGACAGGACAGAGCCGACTTTCAGCTACTTGGTCATTGTTTCGTGTCCCTGGATCCAAGCCTGTTCCTGAGCCCACCTGTGCACCTCGCGCTTCGTCTCCCTTCTTTGCGCAGCTGCGTGAGCTGCTTGTGGATGCAGATAGTCACTGAGAAGCGAAATATGGGTCAGGAGCTCACCAGGTCCACTTCACTAAGCCAGGCTACCAACGGCTATACTGGGGCGATTTATTTTTCTCCTGAAGAGATTGCAGGTAGAGCTTATGCTGCCACCTCGCCCCAGTAGGAAAGGCACCAGGCTGGGGACTCAGGAGCCTTCAACTGCTGTCTCAGCTGCTCTGTTGATGCTGTGCAATGATGAGCATTGCAGTGATCCTGAGCAAGCAGGACAGTGCATCTGCAAGCTGGCCTCAGCACTGAGGTTAACACCGTATTTTTCACCCTTCCCTCCCTCACTACACTCAGGGCACAAATTCCTCCACCCAGAACCCACGTCCCAACTCACACCTGAGCCGAGAGGTTGAGACGTCCTTCTTTCCCCAGCCCAAAAGCTGAGCAAAGATTATCCTGAGGTCACCTTTGCAGCAAGAGGCATATTTCTGAGAACATTCCCGACCCCAGAATCCCCACCGTGCTTTGCTTCTGCTGCACCGAGCCAAGAGCCTATAGATTTCCTGCTCTTAAAATACATTAACGTAATAAAAGTCAGTATTACACAGCCTGGTATTTGTGATTTACAGTCCTAGGCCAAACACAACAAGTAAGAAATAAGAACATCCTGTGGCAACTCAAACAACCCAAGGCTGTTACGCAGGGGGGTGAACTTTTTACCTGAGATGAAGGAGAACTACTATTGTGTCCATTACAGCCAAAACAAAAGTGGCAGAGTAACATCTGCAATACTTTTCTCTGGTTTTTGAGTGAATAGATCAATGTTACTAATGACCAACCTTGGCAGTTGCCCTGTCTAATTACCAGCTGTGCTTGGACATTGTCATCTAATATTAATACCACTGTAAACCCTTATTACATTCAGCTTATCATGACATCATGTCTGGATTCTTGTCTTTCTTCTCCAAGTCCACATGGTTAACCTAGACCAGTATCGGTCCCTGCTTCCAGACTGAGCCGGCGTTTTCAGAGGCTCTTTGCTGAGGGTGGTTTTAAAGAAAAACATCACAGGGCAAGCAAGGCACTGTAGACAGTCAGTCTTTGCTCTATGATTAGCTTTACTCTGTCCAAAGTCTCTTTTTTTCTGTATCCACTTCAGTATTTAATACTTATGTATAAGCACAACCCCAGTGACCAGCTAATGAAGCTGTATTTTAATTTTAATGTGTTTTGACCTGAAAAAAAGAGTTTTTTCCTGGCACTGACTGAAAGACTTGGAAGAACAACCAGCAGCACTCCAGCACTGCACTTGTAGCACCCAAGAGCAGTAATCCAGACGCAAGACGTTTGCCTTTCAAGCCTATGTATCAGTGGTAGAGCCGTGGTCTTCTGTTAGCTTCAACAAGCCAAAAAAGGGAGTGGAAGTGTCTCTGCATTCAAATAAATGACTTCAACAACATTTCCAAAGGAAGACTGAGTTCAATTCAGAAAGAAAACTTAGACTATGGATTACATCGTGCTGTTTGAGGTTTTGTGGTACCAAAACACCAGGAAAAGGTGCACTGGGGGACTAACTCAGGGTCTACATACTCTCCTGAGGGTAATGTAGGCTTTGAACGTCACGTTGAGATAAGACAGAAACAAAATATTGTACTAATCTCTAGTTTAAACATTTGGCAGACAATAGGAACTTTTTTTTTCTTGCTAGCATGCTTCAGCAGCCAGATACCCAGAGGAACAAACCCGCAGGGAGGAGGGGGGAGCCAGGTCTTGCCTTTGAGGCAGTGGTGCGTTTTAGGTTCCTGTTGGCATCAGCTTCAAGGAAAAGGGCCCTGCTTCCACAAAGGTGGATATAAACCCAGCATTTTCCACAGGACATTTGGCTTGCTGTTACTGCTTATGAGGTTTTTCTCCCCTTCCTGCCAGACCGCTGGGGAGAGGGGCCCTGCATCCCTTCAGCCTTGCCACCTCAGCCCCCCTGTGTCAGGTGGGCAGCAGCTGTGGCAGCATTGCTTCAGAAACTGGGTGCTTCTACCCCAGGGGTACAAACTAGATGACCCCACTCTGTATGAAAGGGCCATGATAGTCACGGGAGTGCTTTCAGGAAGGCTAATAGCAGGAAATGGACCCAGGCACTGACACTTTGCATATTAAGTGTCTCTTGCTGCAAGGATCTTCCCTGCTCTTCAATTAAATAATATTCAGAGGAAATTCTGGTCACAGACCTTCTTCACCATCATCCTTAATAGCTGATAAAACAGTTTCTTTGACTCTTACTTGATGATGTTACATGACCACAAAAGTCGTGGAAGAGTGGCTGCTGTCATCAGGCACAGTAAGTTGGAAATAACTGTGCACACAAACTTAAAGTTTTCTCATGGACACCTGCTTTGAGGCTCTTCGCTCCCATGCACCCCTCAGCTGCCCTCCTTACGGCCATCTGCAAGAAAAACAGCAGTTATTATAGTGAAGAAAGCCTAACTCAGGAGGCAAAAACTGTGGTCATGCCACTAGTGTATACAGGTCTCATACTCCAGAGGAGGGCAGACTCCAGTCCTGAGCCATCACACACATATTTGGGCACAGGTCTAATATAAATGAAAACACTGCCTTTTTACCATATCATTAAGCATAATAGCAAGCCTGAATCTGAATCAAGTTACCCAAGTCTTAACAGGGAATAAGTTACAAGTGAACACTGAAGGATCCTATACCAAAGATCCTTCAAACCACAAACAGAGTTACTGTATCTGGGACACACATATGCACACATACAATGTGTAGCTGATCAACAACTGGAAGACCTTTTCCAGCTGTTCTCCTGCTGTAAATTTGCTTTTTTTCACTAGCATGGGAGGGGAAGGAAGAAAGAATTTGATTTTTCAGCTAAAGTGTGTATACTTGCTTTTCCTTTTTCTGTTCAGTATAAGCGGCAAGAAATACGGTAATTAGAGTTTTGAATATCTACACTGTTTCAGTGGGGGTTTTTTAAGTGGATTAAGCAATATCAGAACACACATGCCACAATCATGGAACAGCTGAGCACCAGGGCTAAATGAAGATCAAAGGGCATATATGCATTTACAGGTGCTTCCCCTAACTGTTTTTTTTCTTGCACAGTAATACTAGGATCTGTGTCTATAATATATATGATACAGAGCATGGGAATTATGGAAAGGATGGCGGGGAAGACAAACAAAAATCATTTGATATCAAACCTCACATTTGAGCTTTTCATAGAAAATGTAATAATCTTCCAGAAAACAGCAGTTAAGAGTTTTCATAACATTAAACATTATTTTCTGAAGTATGGTACTGAGACAAAACCCACTGTCTGGTGGCAAAAGAAAACCAAAACACAAAGCTACTAGCAGCTGGGAAGTTCAAACAACCAAGTCAGGGTTTCAGTCGGGTAAAACTCAAATGGACTTAAATAGCACAAAGCTACGGGGTCCCCAGCCAGCACGTGGCAGCAGCACGGAGTCGCCCGTCTCCCTGCGCCCATAACTGGGCACTGCTGGGTCCCCCACTCCAGTTCCCTATCTTGATTCCTTCACTTTCTCTTGCTGGTTCCACGCATCTCTGAGAGGATGTAAAAATGTTTTTAATGTTCTTATCTGTTAAAGTAGCTTGAGGAATTAAAAAGAAAAGTTATCTCGTTCTTTCCAATGAGGTACGATTTTCTTGAAGTTCCTGTGTTCAGGGATGCAGCTGTGGTGCTTGGTGAGGATGATTATTTCTTTTCTTGCACAGCAAGCAAGACCTCTAAACAGCTCTGCAATTGCTTCAGACCCCATCACTGGTGTTTTACATTCACTTCAGTCCATCAGTTTTTTTTCAGGTGAACGTTCCTGCTGCTGCTGGGTGCATTTTCTCAGGACTCGCAAACCCACACCTTTGTGAGAAGCCTCACAAAACTGCAATGCTGCTCAGCTGGCTGCCTGCTCCCATGGGATGCACTCGTATGCCTCCTGTCAACAAAGCTGTTGTGAGTCCACCTGTGAGGAGGAATTGTTCTTTTCTCTTTTGAACGTTGAAGCGACACCAGGTGAGACAACAAAATGTGCCAGATGGAGAGGTCCAGCACAGTCGCATCTACAGGACTCCAGACGACATCAGTTTTTTGTCTCCTTTCAGCGCATGAGTCCCAGCTGTGTCTCATTTGCTGGTGACAGAGGACCTGGCAGTGAGAAGGGGGCCAA
>Ga0065711_1042305_pt1 | contig 15481 bp, 9 predicted proteins | sample Hoacrofraction12_FD_59098 | JGI IMG/M metagenome (GOLD analysis project Ga0065711, IMG submission 59098) | Hoatzin crop microbial communities from Cojedes, Venezuela - Epithelial fraction 12 v2 (version 2) | ecosystem: Host-associated > Birds > Digestive system > Esophagus > Crop | place... | reverse complement strand
GGGGGGCAGGGGGGTGGAGTTCCGCGGTGTCGCTGCCGGGGCTGCCAGCGGACAAACGGAATGTTTACCGGAGCTTTACTCCCTGGCTTCCAGTTTCAGAAGAAGTTTATGCTGCAACAAAAGAATAATTGTTACCGTTCTGTTGTGACCGTATGTCCCGTTTCCTGAAGTAAACGACCGCCAGAAGTTTCTGTGTGAACAGATTTATTTGCCTTGGCGGTGGCTGTTCTCGTTCTCCTCCACTGAACCTCCCTTAGGTCTGCGATGTCTTTGCCACAATGGAGGAGCTGACACCCTGCAAATACACCACCTGCCCAATGCGGCTGCGCCGGCGAGCCGAGCGACGGCCTCGCGTAGTTCACAGGCCAGCTCCTCCTCTGTCCCGAACGCTGTGACCTGGGCAGCCGTTCCGGGCCGTGGGTGTGTGTGGAGCAAGACCAAGCCCAGAAGGCCGCAGAAACCCCAAGCTTGAGCAGACGCAGGTAACAAAGAAACCACTAACGCGTGTAGACCTGTGCAGCGGGCGCTGCGGATGTCTGAACCCACACATTTCCCGTGTCCTGTTGCCTTTTCACCCGCTCGTTTCAAGTAACCAGCACCAGACGGTGTCATCAGACATCCGTGAAATTTCCCAAGCGCCTCAGACAGGAGGTAATGGTGGTTTGCCAAAACCTGAGCTTCTAGCAGTGACCGACCTGTGTGTGGAAAGCATGGGACGCGCCCCAGGCCTAGGATGAAGTGCTGCTTTACTGACACAAGTTTGACAAATGTTGGTGGCGTGCAACCCGAGTATTGCCCTTTGTTAACTTCTGTGAACTCTTGGCAGCTTCTCAGCAAACCAAAGTTGGTGACAACCATAAACCAGTTTTAAAGCAGATGTTTACTCCTGCTTTAGCATGCTCTTGCTTTTCTATTTCAGTTCGGCTGTGTGAGATTCCCAGTTCAGGGGTGCTGTTCATGCAGACTGAGGGCACAGCCGTTGGGATTACTTTGTGCATGCAGCTGCATCTGCCAGGGTTTCCATGGTAATATTTTGTCATCAACAATCTGCTGTTCAGCAGTTTCCCTAAATAATATGGTATCTTCTCCAAACTGGCAAGTGTTGACTCATTTCATTGCATCTCATTTATTGGAAGGAAGCACTGCACAGCACACTACTTACAGCTGTATGACCTGTAATCCTCAAATACAGTATCCATTGTGATATACCCTCCAAAATAAAAAAAAAGAGAGGACAGCACTTACTAAACCGGAAGCGGGGACAGGGACTGCTGCTGACTCAAGTTAGCTACGTGAGTAAGGATCTTCTTTCTTCTTTAATGCAGTGAGGAAAATACACTCTGTGGCTTTACCTCTCCTTTCCTGCCATACATGATTATTTTAACCTATGCTGCTGTATCATGATTCACACATCTGGAAGGGACAGGACAGCAAAAACGCAGTGCTGTACTACACTGAGCAGCATCTTTGTAGATAAATACACAGCTCTGACCTTTGTGGCAAAGTCTGGAAAGCTGTAGGTGGTGTACAGTCTTTGTAACAACAGTGCTGGAATGCATTCTCCAAAACAGGAGCTAGAAATGCACCAGGTCCCTGCATGGTGAATGTGGAACCTTGCATGGCTTTGATAGACTTCAGGAGAGTGCCTTTTGTCTCATTAATTAGACCTGCGTTTAGAACTCTGCTTCTGAGCATCTTCGAATTCCTTCTTTAAATTAGCAATGCAGTCTGCTTCTGGCTCTTTTACTCCATTTTACCATTTCCCTACCTTTTTATGGTGTATGAATTTGTATATACTTCTTTTTAAATCCTTCTTGTAAACTTGAAAGAACAGTTGTTGGTTTTGTTGTTGTTTTTCCAAACATCTAATGTCTTTTACACTTGCTGCAAGCAGAAACAATGGTTCCGTTTCCCAGCGTAGTTTTCACAGGTGCTATGCTTGTTATGATGTCTAGGTAAAGAGTGCAATCCACCACAGCGTTCCAGTTGCCAGGCCGAGATGGAGTGTCTTCTGCAATGTAATGGTTTGTTGCTGTCAACTGTAGGCCATTGGTGAAGGCTTGCATAAAGCCACTTCAACGATATGAAAATGATGGGTCTGTCTGAGGATAACTGTCACTGCAGGAAATTTGCAGCATGTGTTATGATTACACTTGCAAAATGAGACTTTCTTCCACAAACTTAGTATTTCTTGTCCCTGGGCCTTTGCAGCTTGATGGAGGAGTGCCTTTTTTTTCTAGCTTCTAGCACAATGGCTTCACTTTTAACTAGCACAGATGAGATCCTGGCCTCTGCTGTAGCAATTAGGCACAGAAACTGTCACAGGGTTATCTGTGCTCTCTTAATTAACTTTTCTAATGTGTCATTTTAATTGTATAGCTCTTGCCTGGCTTCTTCTGTTAGATCAACCAAATACACTGACATAAATCTCTAAATATCCCAAGTCTTCAGAAACAGTCATTTTGCAATCACTTCATTAGACTGAGAACATTAATGTTCCTATGAGCTTTGCATAGTAGAAGTACTGTGCAGCAGTACCAGGGGTTTGGATCCTTAGCATTTGTAACTCTCTCCCAAACACCATCATTTTTGTGTCACAGTCACATATGGCTTTTTCATTTTCCCATCGTGTTATCCCTGCAATAGTCATTAACAATAGAAAGATTTTCACACAGTCATCTGCAGTCCTGCTAATAAACTGCATAATGCCTTAGTTTCCTGTAGGCATCAAGACACTTAAACAAATGGACCAGTTTGTTTGCTGCATGAACTTTCATGCATGTATGTATAGGTATTTGTATGTACATGCACACATAAAAAACACACAGTTATAGATCTGTGTAGCTGACATATATGTACGTCAGAACTTGATTTTATATAGGAGAGAGAAAAGCTGTTTAATTCACTGACATTGCTTCTCTGTATACAAATTGAAGCCCATTACAGTTTCCTGAATTCACACAATTCACATTTTTCTATAGATTATGTTCATCAAATAAAGTAGCTAGAAACAAGTAAAGAGTTTAGAATCAGTCTTATTTTAAGAATTGCTTAGAGATATTTTTACAAAGAAGGTAGTAGGAAGTGTTCTTTTAAAGATGCTATAAGCTATATACCTTTGAGATCTAGTTAGTTCTGGTTCAGTTTCAAAATCCATGTGTAATACAGGCAGTATTTTCCCTTATGTTTAATAAACACATCAGTTGAAAAGTGCCTGCAAGTGTTTCACACTCTGTCGTGATCTAATACAGTCCAAATTATTTCACATATTAAAGAAACAGAGGTAGAAGCAGAGTAGTCCAACCAACAGATGATATTTCAATGCACAGCCTACGTTACACTCCTCTACTATCAGCGTACATGCCTTAAAAATCCATTCTGCTGTTCCTTATATTCAATGGCTGCTAAATCCACCCTCTTTGGAAATAGCTAACAGATTATGATGTTGCATTCCTCAGATCAGGTGAGCGGATACAAATACTCAGAGAAGCATTCTTTTCCTGCAGAGAAGTTATCCCTTTCAATCCATAGACCCTCTTGGAAGTACAATGTGGACCTGGATGATGGGGGATAGGATAACACAGCTAAATGTCACTTACAGCGTTCTGGTGCTTGAGGCCACACTGTCTAACCAGCTCACTTAGTGACTGAAGGTGATGAAAAGAGCTGAGGTAAAAACAGATCCTGTGGTTCTTGCCAGCTCAATGTCACTGTGGTAGACCAGGACAAACTGGGAGCATTTCTTCAAGGATTTGATGCATTTTGGCACATCACCACCTAACTTGCATCTAACCATCAGCACATAGAGGTTTAACAGGAAGGCAGGAGATAATCCAGCAATGCCAACCGAGCACATTGAGTGTCTCCTCCTGGCCTGAGTCCAGGTTGCACTAGGCCTGGGGTGTTAGCTTGATCTAGGTAATCTTGGATCTAAACTCCTCTAGGAACTTGCTAGGGAATGAAAGGTCAACCACAGGTGGTAATTAACTTGGTTCTGTGCATTCTGAGAGGGTTTCTGCAGTGCCAGTCACAGTGTTGTCTCTGAGAGCAGAAATGTTTCTCTCCTGAAGAAGGGATTGGCTGCTTCCATCAAGAGTAGCTGGAGTTGCCCATGGGTCAAAGAAGTGCATGGATTCAGATTCATAAATGCAAATAAAAAGTTTTACATTTTACCAGATTTTTAGGGCTGCAAGAAAAGGCTTTGTCACCCCTATCAGTCAACAGCTTCAGCTACCCTGGAAGCCACATTAGAAACTCATATGTTGCCCAATTATATGGGGTCCCCTTTGCATGCCACCTTCTTTCTCTGTTGATCAGGTGATCCCTGATATGGGCAAATACACAAAAGCTCTGCCCCTAGAGATAGGTGTCCCTCATAGTCCCCCTTGCCTCCAGGACCACGTGGAGTAAGACAGTCAGGTTCCCAGGTCTTTGGCCCTGGAGCAGCTCACTCAGTGGAAGAATCCAGCAGTAGGTGCCTGAGTGCTTTAGGGTCTTACAACTGTGATGCAGCTGATCACATAATCTGAGATGGAGTTGGAAAGCACAGTGATCCCATCCGCCCCTGCATGGAGAATTTCAAGAGACTGGGGAGGAGTGGAGAAGGGTATCACATTGAGTACTAATGGTAGGGAGAGGCTGCCCATATGTTTCTAATAGTGAGAATTTGTATTTAGGTGTCATTCTGGCAAAGACTGGAGTCAGTTCTCACTTATGCCACAATGGATTCACAATCCCCTATTTTGAAGTCAAGGAAGGACTTACTTTTATACCAATTAAATGGATTAGAAGTGTCGTCTGTATATTTCCATTTTTAATGCTTTGGTTTGCTGCATTACACACTTTTTTTGTGCTTGAATGATCACTTTTCTGCCTTCACAAACTCTGTGACATTCTCTGTCGTATGGCTGATGTAATCTAGTGTTTTCTACTGCATGTTGCGAATAAACATGCTTATTTTCATGTATCTTGTTTGCTTTACAGGTATTTGTGAAAAGAAGCAGAGTATCCTACATTGAGCCATATTGCTGTGTTCCCCTTTGCAAAGCAAACTGGTTTGCTTCTTCAGCGCCGATTTATTCTATTATATTCTTGCTAAAGGACTAAGGAAGCAGGTACCATAAAATGGAAAAACACTTTCGTGTGGTCCTAAAAGTCTGACTGTACTTTGTGAAGAAAATGGAGCAAACAATTTTTTTTTTAATCTGACAGCACAAATTGCAGCCTGCTCTGATCTCAAGTGAAGTGTGATGGCAATATAAGCCCCCAGGTGGCATTCTAACCTTGTTTTTCTAAATCATTTGTTTTCATAAGGAATGGTTCTGATTCTTTTGTTTAAAAAGAAATTTTCCTCACCCTCATGGTAGATTTGAACAAAGAAATTAAAGCTGTACTCTAATCCGTTTTTTTTTTCAAGTTTCCAGTTTGTGAGTTGTTGGTAATTCAAATGCAGTAGCCTCAAAGCCAACTTGAAATCTGATGGACATTCAATGGAATCATGTATATTATACTATATTCCAGATATTAAAGTCCACAAACTGATGATGCCCTGCACCAGCTATTCAATAAAAGATACCATGCAAATTTTAAAGATAAGAAATACAGTAAAATTAGTTACATTTCAAAAACTTTATGAGAAAAGTGTAAATCCAATTATGTCTAATACTTTACAACACATAGGTATTAACTGGTGAAATCCAGGCAGAATTCGATATTATAGCTACATGAAACTGAGGGGATTCTGGTGGTATTTCCATTCCCTTTCAGGAGTAAAAACAGGCAGCCCCTTGCAAAGAGCATGACTTGCACTTCCTAGCTTAGGCACCCAGTTTAGGTTCTGAGGGTGCTGATGGTTTGTCTTCAGCTCCTTCCGTCATCAGAGGGATAGGTCCCACAGAGACTGACTTGGACTATCCAAGGTAGCTCCTCTTCCGAGTTGCTCCCTGCTGAAGCATTTCTTTCCCCATCAGCTTCGTGGTTCAATGGCTGGGGTCTAGTGTCACTCTTGTAGTGTTTTTCCCTTTCAGCCATCTCATGCCCAGCTGGTGAATACCTATGTGCTTTCTCCCACACTGTACTGAACATGTGAGAGGATTGCCCACAAAAAAACCTCGCCGCCCACCCTCAAATCCCTTCTTCCAATTTCCCTTTGCAATAAAACCCACAACTTCCTTCAAAAACACTGAGCTGATGTGCTGCAAGTTGTCCTTATGGCACTGATTAAAACTCTCACCTCATCACATGCACCATGTGTTGCCCCGTCTTTGCCTTCTTGCAATCTTTTCACTTGTATTTGGATTATAATCTCTTTGAAAGGTGGGACGTTTTAGTTTGTACTTGTACAGCACTCAGATAAATGGGGACTTTATCCCTCTGTAGGATTCCAGTGGGATATAGCAGCACAAATACGAAGTAATGATATTTAATAAAACAAACAGAGCTAATTTAAATTACTGCTTAAGATACATTGGTATGTAATAGGTCAAAAATAAAAGACATAGCTACGCAATGCCCTGGATATATTTCAGATTGTACTTTAGGAGGAGACAGTAAACCACACTTACTTAAACACCAAAACCCAAATTATTGAGGCAGTGTAAGATTGTGGGTAGCTTGAAGATGCAGAGGGAAAGTTTAAAGTTCGAATTTTCATCTATCCTGTTGTGTTTCAGCCCTAAAACTCTCAACAGCACATCTGAAAAGTCATTTCACTATATTCTTACGGACTAAGCTGTAGTTCATAGTAGTCAATTGCAGGTAGTATCACTGGGCTTCGGACTGAACAAATTAAAAATTCCTTTGAATTTAAACAGATTTTGAAACAAGGCCATTATCTTTGTCCATAGACTTATGAATAACCCTTTTTAGACTGTCTTACACTGTGCATGTGATGTATTTCTGTTTAGTTATCGTCCTATTTGTTGATCACATTTCTTCACCCTGTGTTTTCTAGTAGTGTTTAGGTATGGGTATGGATAAGTGTTAAGCATAGATTTATAATTTTACTAGCCTGTCCCCTTCACAGTAAGTGCAGAAATAGTCACGGGGTATTCCTTTCTTCCCTAATTCAAAAATGTTTGAGAGATGCCTTTGCCCTCACAAAAAGTTCCCCTTGAAGAATATAGCCTGGCAGCTGATAATAGTAAAGTTTCATGCATGCAGCAAAGTGGTCCAAAAAGGAAAAAGCCTTCCTGCCTTAGCTGCAGTGAACACTCTGGTGGCTACAGGAGAAGCCTTCAATACCTACAGCACATTAAGTCACCACAGCGGGAGGATGGGTCACTTCTCGGTGTCCTCTGGGGCCTTGGCAAAGAAGTCATTGGATGTCCTCTACGGTTAATTGTTTCTTTCTCTTTGGGCAGCACTCAGTTCCTGGCCATAGGAATACACTGGCAGTGCAACTCAACTGTGCAACTAATCTGTGCCACCACAATGGTGAGGTACTTCTAGTACAGATATGGATTTATAAAGACCAGTGCACAGGATGCTAGCAAGGCCTGACCCGCTGTGTTACGTACAACTATTGTCTCTCAGTCAGAAAAGATATATTCACACCCATAAGTGAGCAGGGAGCAGTCACCATAACCCCCAAGGCTGTTCACACCAGATGACACCAAATATTCCGCTCAATGATACACAAGCGGAAAGGGTAGAACAGCTCTCCTTAGTATATGATGGAGACACTTACTCAAAGGTGAGTGGGAAATGAGAATGATTTTTGCTGAAAAGTGAGGTTTTGGTAGTAAAAACCCTAAGTGGCTGTGCAATGACACATGGGCAGCTTTGGAATGGGCCTGTAGGGACAGAGGTGGTGGTTGCTCCACCACACTGGCACAAGGGCACTATGTACTCACTTCAGCTATACGATTAGGTGGGATTAAAAGATATATACACCTTGCTCTGCTCTCTGAACTGAGGGAGGGGGTGATGAGGAAATTTCACTGTTTATTTGACAAGGTCCAGTCTAGCAAGGTGTTTCCATCACATTTCCAACATGCACTGTTTGAATTGACTCACCAAAATATTAAAAGGCAAGTTTGTGTTTAAATACAAGACCCAAATGCCATGTGCGGCACGTGGATAACCGGTTTTCATGTGGCATAGCCTGTCCATTATTTAAGGGCAATCTTCTGGGCCAGAAAATGAGATCAAAGCCAAATTCTTGAAAATGTTTCATTCATTCATTCATTCATTCCAGTCAAGTTACTGGGAAGCAGGCAGCTAAATATAGGGACCTTGACAGGCTTGAGCAGTGGGCCTGTGTGAACCTCATGAAGTTCAACAAGGCCAGGTGCAAGGTCCTGCACATGGCTTGGGGAAATCCCAAGCAAAAATACAGGGTGGGAAGAGAATGGATTGAGAGCAGCACTGCGGAGAATGACTGCAGAGTGTTGGTTGGCGAGAAGCTCAACATGACCCAGCAATGTGTGCTCACAGCCCAGAAAGCCAGCCGTATCCTGGGCTGCATCAAAAGCAGTGTGGCCAGCAGGTTGAGGGAGGTGATTCTGCCCCTCTACTCTGCTCTGGTGAGAACCCACCTGGAGTCCTACATCTGGCTCTGGAGCCGTCAGCACAGGAAAGACTTGGAGCAGGTCCAGAGGAGGATAACAAAAATGATCAAAGGGATGGAACACCTCTCCTGTGAGGAAAGGCTGAAAGAGTTGGGATTGTTCAGCCTGGAGAAGAGAAGGCTCTTCTCCAACCCCAAGAGCGACCTTATAGCAGCCTTCCAGCACCTGAAGGGGCCTACAAGAAAGTTGGAGAGGGACATTTTACAAGGGCATGTAGGGATAGGACAAAGGGTAATGGCTTTAAGCTGAAAGAGGGTAGATTTAGATTAGATATAAGGAAGAATTTCTTTACTATGAGGATGGTGAGGCACTGGCACGGGTTGCCCAGAGAAGCTGTGGATGCCCCCTCCCTGGAAGTGTTCAAGGCCAGTTTGAATGGAGCTCTGAGCAACCTGGTCTAGTGGAAGGTGCCCCTGCCCATGGCAGGGGGGTTGGAACTAGGTGATCTTTAAGATCCCTTCCAACCCAAACCATTCTACGATTCTATGATTCTATGATTCTATGATTTTATGATTCTGTGATATCTGAAGGAGTAAAGGCTCAGTCAGAAAAGGTGATATCTGAGTCTGACTGTAAAATCCAGCACTCCAGTTAAGAAATACACCGGAGTGTGGGTTACATAAGCATCATATACTGAGGGGGGGGTTTCCCATTTCATTCTGCACAGTTTGAAATAAAATGTGATTCAACTTTATATAATAAGTTCAAACAAAAATTATAATTGATGAGCCATAATGATTTAGAAGATTAGCTAGGGGACAGTTCTCTTCTACATGTACCATGGTTAAAAAATATTACTATATTAATTCATACTATGTCATTAAATAAAATGGTTTTCTTATTCTGACTTCCTTCTCTGTATGAAACTACAGAAATGCTACAAAAAGACAGCAGTATTAGGCCATATCCTTTGCTCTCTTTTCACAGAAATTCCCCCTTAAAGTAATGAGTAAGGTTAAGTCAGGAGAGGGCCCCATTTTCTTTGGCCTTGATCTCATAAATCCTTGCACGATGTACAGCTGGAAGCTTAAGAGTGTCACTCTCAAGGCTAATTTTGTGGCAGAAGAGTCTGGATGGTGTAGCATAGTGTGTTTGAGTGCCAGCTAACCAGCTGTGTCATTTGTCCTGTTGCTGTGCTGGCTTTCCTCCCCTCCTCCAGTATGAAATTTGCCTTGGTTTTTTCCAGAGCAAGTACAGGCAGAAGCTGCATCTGGGCTGCAAGGAAAGTTAGGTGAAAGCTGAAATCTTCCACTTAATGCGTGAATGATTCCCGAGAGCTTGTTCTTTTACACTGTTCTCTTCCTGACAAGAATGGCACAAAGACAGTCAAGATGGGTGACTGATGGGACAGGGAGCCTTGGTCAAAAGAACAAAGCTGGTGTAAAAGCAACATGAATTTCAGGAGAATTGGTTCCTCTGTCTAAACAAGGATCCTCAGAATCATATTCGTCCTCTCTTGCTTTCCTCTTAGAATTGAACAGGCTGTGTTGATACCAACACTGGGCTAGGTTATCTCTTTTTTCAATACTGCTTTCTTGAGGAGCGCACTGGTCTCCATAGTGTCCTAGCTTGAAGGACATTTTAATAGGCTTTCAGTCCTTTCTAGACACTTCCTTTTCTTTCTTCCCAAGCATTCTTCCTACAAAAGTCCAGGTCTTCAAAAATAAGTTTTAAGCCAGAAGGAACTACTATGTTCAATCATTCTCATCTTCCATGCAATACAACCAGAAAACTTCACTCAGCCATTTCTACAGCTTCCAGGAAAACCACAGTAGGTCTTCATAAATGCAGCTGCTCTGCATTTAGGGATCTCATGTGACAGAATCTGGTGTATGTTTGGTCAAGCTACTCCATGGCTTGATTCCCCTCACAGTTTAAAAATGTTTAGAAGCATCTTGAAATTTGACTGGCTATAACATCTAGGCACCAGGACCACAGTGTGTATTTTTCTGCTAGTTTTCGATAGCTAATTCGTTCATTTCTAGTCAAGCCAACAACGTGAGCAACTAAGTACTTCGCTGTACGTCTATGCGATTTCCTGTAATTGCAAATATTTTTTTTATTCTTTCCCAGATATATTCTTACTCTCCACCTCAGCAGCTGGGGTCTCCTTTCTCACCTTTTTACTGTTCTAATGCTGTGAGCTTACACGCCTGTTTATACCTCCTTTTTTGTCCACAGACATGTGAGAACACAAGCCCTGTGACATAGTCTCACTTTGTCTCACTAGTCATCTTCAGTTAAGTAAGGACTCAGAGGATGGTGTCTGCCAGATACCATGTGAAATTTTGTGTGGATTGTCCTTGAGCAAATCCACAGAAGTAAAAACTGACTTCTGTTTTTGAGGTGACCAAAATGCAGGCTCTGAGGACTGTTGAGCCCAACTGGTAAAGACTAAAGTTCAAATCTCAGCTGAACACCAGTTTTTAAAAATCAACGATCAGCTGCTTTCGCAGAGCCTTACATATCATGAATTCACCAGGAGATAAGATGGCTTCTGTTTCAGCTGTAGTAACCCAGCCATGGTAAAACATAACACAGTTCAGATGATGATACTCACACTAAAATCATCAAGAATCATTTGTGGATCCTTCTGTTCTGAGTCAGAAGGTTTTAGCATTTTGTCATGCAGCATGCACCCAGAGAGACAAAAAAGCCCAGTTACCGCAGTTCACAGACAGGAGCTGTTTCTTTACACAGAGCCACCAGATCTAGGCAACCTCAGCCTGACTGAATGAACTAGGGGACAAGTATCCCTACTCTGGGGCTAGCCACAGCTCCTATCACTTGTAGTCAGGGAATGTGGAAATACAAGGCCCATAGATGCTCTCCCACCTCTGAGGCCCTTCAAAACTGATAGAGAAAGGGGGGTGTTCTTGGGCAGACCCAAACAAGGTGGTGCTGTGGCCCAGCATCTTTGACCGTGTTCAACACCCTGGTAGGCTCAAGGGGCACCTCCTGTGCATGAGCTAGCAAAAGGGTGGATGTGAGACAGAACTGGCAAGGACTCACTAAGTTAAGAGCATAAAAAGGGAAATCTTTGATCAATCTCTTGCTCTTCTCTGCCAGAGACTTGTTCAGCAGCTAGATATGTTTCCCATCAAGAACTACTAAGGTTCTAAACACTATTGGACCTTTGCAGAAAAAAAGCTCAGTAGCCTCCATCTTAAATGAACACATTTTTGGGTGCTTTGATTTGGGGTGCCAAGCTTTAGGTGCAATTTCAGAAGTGCTGAGCACAGTCCACCAGAAGAGGGTTGTCGACAGCTGTCAGTGCTCAGTGCCTCTGGAAAATGCATCACCAGGGGCTTCTAAACAAAGGCTTCCAAAGCAGCTGAATCAGCTCCGCCACTATCCAGCCAACTTGCTGCACTGCCAGTCAGGCCTTCTCCAGCAGCAACTTTTGAAATCATATTTGATTGTTGAATGATTTTATTCATTGCAATTTCTACGAGTGCTACTTTGTGACTATGGGCTTGGAACCACCATCTCTTTTTTTGTTGTAGCAGCAGTTGTGTCCACATGGTATCTTAGCTGGATCAGTTCCGGATCCAAGTGAGAATTCAAGCAAAGCAAAGGAAAAGGATGAGGCAATTTCTTCTTTCTCCTTTGTACAGCAGCCAAGAATGGCCAGGGTCCCCCTCCTGCACTTCCTAGATAGCCATCTGGATTTCCATGGATATCCACCTGGATATGCATTTGGATATCCGTCTTGGCATTACCTGCAGTTAACGGTGCAGCTTTTTTTTATGTCAGTAGGGCCAGAACTTCATTCAAATTCATGATAGATTCAGTAAAAATTGAGAATGCACCCCTGGAGACAGAGCTTTTCCTTCTTGTGCAAGGTGTTAGAATTCCCAGTGGATTTACATAATCCCCAAAACAGCCCAGCTGGGGGGAAAAAAAAAAAGGACAGGATATCCTATCCTGAGTAGCAGTGTGGTTTGGAGGTCGAGGGTCAGTGTGTATTTGAGAGAAGACTGGGTCCTACATGTAGTCCTTGGCAGCACGGAGACACCCAGCTCAGCCTTCAGACCTCACCAGTGCATTGCTGGTTGATACCAACACTGTCACCACTTGCATTCCACTCCCTCTGACAGCCTTTGAATGAGATGTAGACTCACAGTTTACTGGATGGGCTTTTGATTTCTCAGCTCTGTGTTAGATCCCACACCTTTGTGATGAAAACAGCTGTGAAATAAAATGTGGTTGCTGGCTTTGTGATTTAAGACCCTTCTTGTATCACCCTTTTTGATACTGACTCAGGCTGCTGCCTCTCTTTCCCCATAGCTGCAGGCACTGGCGAGTGTTTTCTCTGGTCTCAGGCAGTCAAGAGGTACCAGCAGTTAAGCGAATACAAAATGAGGAATACATAAAGCTTGTGGCTTCGTGCAAACAGGCATCCCCGCCTTTGCCAGACAGCTCAGCTCCTCTTGTCATCTCCCAAGTTAGACAAAGAGCCTGTCAAAGCCAAACAGATTGGTACATTCAACAAAAGCCCTTCTGACCCGCTCTCTTCTCCCAGGAGGCTTCAGCTCCTCTCAGCTTTTACATCATTAGCACTTTCAGGGCATGCAGGGGGTCATTTCTAATTTGCGAATGCCCTTGGACCACAAGCTGGGATTTTTAATTTGTTTACCTTGCATATTAAACAGTACTTTCAAAGGTATTGTCAATAAATCCTCTATGAGTAGGGATCTTCATTGCAGACCTAGTTGCTACTTTAACTTTTTTATTTGATTAGAGAAGATTAAAAAAAAATTCCTTGAGGGCAATCTCAGTCACCAAACACAGTGCATCACTGAAATCCCCAGAGGGCTGAGGGCAAACCCCAGTCTTCGTGACATGAAGGAAGAGCATGGCTTTGTGAAGAAGAAGTCAAAGCAAGCTGCTATTTCAGACCCAGGAGTGGGGACTCAACTTGCTGAGTTGCAGCAGTGAAAAGTACCTCCTGCGAGAAGCTCAGACATGGCTTCTGCCCACCAAGAGGGACATGGTGCTGTGTCACCCTGCCCAGGGTACCCTCGGAAGTGCCTAGACCTGTGCTACTAATCCGCTAAGTGTCTTGACACAAGGAACTGACAGGGAAATCACAACTAGCTCATCAGTTTAACCTCCCCTCAGAGCTCCGTGCCATGTGGGCAAGTATAGGCCTCAACCCTGTAGTTCAGCTGTTGCCCTAGCAGGTTTGCATCCACTTGTTTGTACGCATGTCCCTCTTATTTCCTCTCCAGGAGAAAGTATGAGGTTTTATTTACTTCTCAGCTTTTCATTTCCCAAAATACTTTTATTAAGCTTACAGGGCAAAAAGGAGAATGTTTCCACATGTCTGAATGTAAACGCATAACAGTAGATCAGTAGCACTTGCTTTCTCTCCTGCCCTCTACCTATTTTGTGGTGTTACAGGGCTATTGAGCTGTAGCAGTGATGCCACAAATAGACCCATGTGGAACTCAACAGTTTGGATTCACAGGGTCTGTGCTAACCATGCTTCCACTTTTAGCTCCTTAGAGATTTACTCACATGTATAGACAAGACCAGGTCTGCATTTCAGGACATCTACAAAACTTAGCAAAACTTAGCTACAAAGTCACCTGTGCTCAATTTCTCATGGAAACTGTGGCAAAGCCATCAAACATTTAGCAGTATGTCATCAAATGGTCATTTGAAAGAGGGTCATTAAAAACTGTCCCAGATTTACTCCTTCTTAGTCCATCTTTCCAAATGGATCTTCTCTCCAACGCTCCTCACCAGTGTTTCCTTTCCTGCACTTAGGGCCGTGAGGCTGGACACAGGGGTCATGCCCTGCCTGCAAACTTCATGCAGATGCACTTCCGTGACGTTCAGCACCACTGCCTGAAGGAAAGTCGAGAAGTGCAACAACCCTCTACTGTATGCCTAACAGCAGCACAAGAAGCGCTGTAGGGCCTCTGTGAGCTGGGATGCGGAGCCGCGTTGGTGATGGGAGCAGCATCGCCGGGGCCCTGCCTAGGACCCTGCTGCAAAGTGACACGCTGGAGCGGAGAGACTGTGGCTGCACCATCAGGGACAGCCAGCTTCATAGACCAGGCCCCCTGAAAAGGAGGAGTAGGAGAGGCCAGAAGAGCCCCTTAGACAATGAATTATCTAAATCAGACGCTAAGATGTAGCACTGATTAAAAACCTTGTTCAAATTGCCTTCACTGTAATTCATAAACTCTTCATGCAAATTCATATGTTAGGATGAGCACAAAAATTAGAAAGCTGGAATAAGATTGCTTTAATTTAAATAAGAGACATGGTTGTGAATATTAGGCTTTTACACTATTAGCAGTAACCGATCAGATGTTAACAAAATCTGATATGCAACAGTTTTACATATCCCCTTGTGGGAGAAAGATCAACTTGCAAACCGCTTTATAAATCAGCCACACTGTTAGAGTTAGGCTACTGTATCTAAATGGCTTTTAGATATGCTTCCTGTTTTAAGCTACCATATTTACAAATGAAAGCTTTTTCAAACCACGTCTTTTAATATAATTTGCATATTTAGTAATACATTGATTAACATTAAACACGGATTATTGCAATTTATTTCAGAAACAGATGGGATGCATTAAGCAAAAAGTCAGAGCGTTTAAACAGAGCGTACTCCCAGGCTGACTCCTGATGAGTGACGAATACAAAAACTTGATTAACTACCAAGAAAAAGGGAAGAGGAAAGGACACCTCGCCACGCCAGCACCTTTTCAAGCGCCTCTCTCGCTCGAGAGCCTACAGAGCCGCCGTGAAGGAGAACGCAAACCAGACAACACCGCTCGGAGATGCGCCTGGGTTTGCCGAAAGCCCCGGCGCAGAGAAGACAAAATCGCTACCCTGGGTCCCAGCCGCAGAGAGGAAGGACGGGCGCGGGGGGCCGGCGCCTGGCCCCC
>Ga0065711_1042304_pt1 | contig 15482 bp, 8 predicted proteins | sample Hoacrofraction12_FD_59098 | JGI IMG/M metagenome (GOLD analysis project Ga0065711, IMG submission 59098) | Hoatzin crop microbial communities from Cojedes, Venezuela - Epithelial fraction 12 v2 (version 2) | ecosystem: Host-associated > Birds > Digestive system > Esophagus > Crop | place... | reverse complement strand
ACTGCCCTAGTGAGGACCCATCTGGAGTACTCTGTCCAGTTCTGGGCTCCCCAATTCAAGAAAGATGAAGAGCTACTGGAGAGAGTCCAGCAGAGGGCTACAAGGATGGTGAGGGGACTGGAGCATCTCTCCTACGAGGAGAGGCTGAGGGAGCTGGCCTGAAGAAGAGAAGGCTGAGAGGGGAACTAATATATACTTATAAATATCTGAAGAGTGGGTGTCAGGAGGATGGGGCTAAGCTCTTTTCAGTGGTGCCCAGCGACAGGACAAGGAGCAATGGGCACAAACTGAGGCACAGGAAGTTCCATCCGAATATGAGGAAGAACTTCTTGCCTCTGAGGGTGATGGAGCACTGGAACAGGCTGCCCAGGGACGTTGTGGAGTCTCCTTCTCTGGAGATATTCAAGACCCACCTGGACAAGGTCCTCTACAGCCTGCTGTAGGTGACCCTGCTTCAGCAGGAATGTTGGACTAGGTGACCCACAGAGGTCCCTTCCAACCCCTACTATTCTGTGATTCTGTGATTCTGTAATTAAAGCATTCAGATTCTGAATGTGTTTAACTATGAGCTGTGGTTTGTCCCAGTCCTGATTACACTCAGCCTGATGCAAAACAACACACAATCCATAAAACATTTTGCTTTCTGAACAACTGCATTCTGAGCAAGGAATTATACAGCAGGATAGGGCCTGAAAACCAGTATCAGACCTTCTCCATGGCAAACGGGGTGGTTTTTTTGGTCTCATTAAAGAGCAAACACTGAGTTTTCAGCAGCTCTACCTGTGGTCATTTCTGCTTGAGGACTGGTGCCCATGCCCAATACATCCAGTGTTCTGTTCTGCACTGAGACTCCCCAGGCATCTCCTCCTCAGAGGACACCAGCCTTAGAGCTATTCTTGGATACAATTATCTGCACTGATTTTAGAAAAGGAGGATTCAGGCTTACGCTCCCCACACACACTTCTTGAGGTTCCCCAAGAGAATTTCCACACTGTGAGAAATTAGGACTGACTGACAGCAGTTCAGCTAACCTCTGGAGAAAGATGACTATTCCATCATCAGAACAATTAAATTTCAGGCATATTTCAGCTGAAAATCATGCTCATTTTACTTATACAGCTTCACATTTTTTTCACCTCTCTGCAAACTAGTATTCATAGTAAAGCTGGAAGCAACGACGGCGTTTCTCACTCAGTCCATCTTTCTCCCCTCTGCCTCCAAGTTCCACTTCCATAAAGCACATTTGTTTTTAAGAATCTTGTAGTAGCTCAAGTGATCAGGAACACATGCCAGCTATTATACAGCTCTATAATTTAAGTGATTTATGATTGTGACAAGCAAAAAGGAAAGAATTCCTTTAGAAGAAAGGAGTCACGCATTAATCAGGAGAATCCCATTTTGTGTGCTAATTCCTCATAAACCCTCCCTAGTAAAGCATCCTACACAGAGGCTGCTTTCTGGTGCTGCTAGACAACTGCAGAGCTCCAGATTACCCAGCAGAGCAATCCTTGGAGATCTCGTCACCTTCTGCGTCACCCTTTGCTTTCAGTTTCCAACATAGCGACCGAGTTGTTTTATTTCAGTTTCAGAAGTCAACCCTTATTTTTTATGAATTCTATTCTTGTATTTGCAGCTTGAGTCTCAATAATGAAAAATTTTGCCTCGACTCCTTTTTTCTTGAGGGTTTTCACACACATTCATTACAGGAAGACGACCCAGATTTCTATTAGTTTAACACAGCTTGCAACCTGAAGGATGCATTTTTATACTAAATTAATTCTTCTGCCTGCTAGAAAAAAAATGGAAATCAATACAAATTCAGTACTACAGCTCCTCTTCTGAAAGGAAAAAGACAGGTCAATCTATCTAGCTTGCACAAAAGAAGGTTGAAAGGTAGTCTGCTTAATCTCAACGGTTCCTTTTGGCCTAAAAAAGAATAGCTTAAAAAAATAGCATCAGTGAACCTTTACCCAAGAGCAGACATTTTCAAGACACTTGTTTCTTGAGAGTTGGGTTTAGAGTCAGTGGGAATTTTACTACCAATCAGCACACTTCAAAGTCAGCCTTTAAATCTTGTCTTCCACAGATCTTTTGGCAGATCCTGACCCACATTATACCCTAGTAGCTTTACAGCTTATTGATCAAAAGGTCAAAAGCCCTCTACTCTGCTGCCCTATTCCTGCTACGCCCAGCAGAGCCTATACTTGCAGTCCAGGAGATAAAGAGAGGATTTCTGATGTACCTCTCCAGCTGGCCAGATGAATACCTTGGGCTCTCTGCAGCGAGCAGAGATTAAGATAACATTCTATAATAAAGCAGAAGCTAGGCAAGAAATCCAAGCTGCCCCAGAGCTCCCACGCCAACCAACCCAGCAATGTGGGAGATTTGCAGTTACACCACAACAGAAAAAAGGATTGCACGAATAACTGTCATTACCCAGAAGAAAAATGAACCCTTTACAGTGGAAATGGCGATTGCTCAGAGAGACGCATGATGGATCTGACATGATTTAAACAGGCGCGTCGTACCCCAAGTCCGGTTCTGCTCTCTTGTACCACAAGAAGTCAGTGTTAACTACTGACATCAATGGGGTATTTCTGAAAGAAAAACACTCTTCCAAATGGGGCCAAAGATACCACTAATGAGTATTAGGGTTTACTAAAAATTGTCATCCAAGACCCATTGAAAAGGGAGAGGGGTGCCTGGGAATGGCCATCTATAATGTTAGAAAATCACATTTGGCTAGAGATAACAATGCTGAAAGGGAAAGACAGACCTGGGATAGTTATCAAGTGTTAAGGGCAGAAGTTTCACAGGCTGGGGAACCGCTTTCACACCCAGTAATTAGTGTTTACTGAAAGCCTGATTTAGCAACACCAGAGAAACAAAGCCCCACTGTTTCTCCGAATACTTGGTTCCACTACTAACCTACCCTTCTTAAGCAAGGGTATTAGAAGCTGGATAAATTCCAGCTAAATATAGCTGGATCTTCCAATAGCCCAGTAACCACAATAGTCTGCCTGTTCCCTGGCCAGAGACGCTGCAGCATGAATAAGAAGTGAATTATAAAACTCAAGTTGCAGTCTTCAGGAGTCGGAATGATCTTTCTAATCAATCCGTTGTTCAACGCTTTATTTTCAAACAACCTAAAAAGAGGATTTATTACTGGTCTCAATCCAAAACAAAAGTACCCCAAAGGGCACATATACATCTTTCATGTAGGTTGAAGGGCTACAAGTAAACACTGATGCTTAAAGCAAGCAGGAGAGCACTGGGCTTTGCAAGTTCAGCACCACTGGACAAAAAAAAGTGCAATTCCATTTATTGGCTGCCCTTAAGTAAATAAATTGACCAAAGGTGACCTTTTCCATTTGTGAAAAAGAACGACTTTAGCACGTGGCTGCAGTAATTAGTGACAGATGAACTATTTTTATAATCGGAAGAGGCATGCACTTTTTCCCAAAGTTTGAACTGGCCTCAAGGTGTCACTGAAGTCAGGCTGGGTTTCAGATATGATGGGAACCTGAGGGCCCCGAGGTACATGGTGTCCAAGCAAATGCGACCTGAAATATAGATTGCATGTAAACAAGCTTACAAACTTCACACCATTAGAAAGATTTCTCTGTTACATCCAGATGAAAGCAGTTCAAGAGAAACACCTCCGACTACAGTGTTCGGAGCAAAACCATGGAAAGATTTGATTTGCATCAAAAGATAACAGAAAAGTTAAAATTATACACAACTCCAATGGCATTTGATATTGACTTTATCCCCCTTGGAAGAACGAAATCAAAAATATCTGGCTTATAGTGCAGAAGATGTTAGAAATCATAAACTAAGTCATCAGCAACACTCTGCTTACAGGACACTAATGGGACATCAGACCTAGGGGTCAGGGAGGGGGAAGACTGTCAGTTTTATAATTTTAACCTCATCACATTCACAAATGTGCTGAAAATACATTGCCATGGTATTATTAGCCTAAAAAATCCCATTGAAGCTGGATCCAGAGGAGGCAGCAGTAGTCCTGAGGGCCTCTCCCCCAGGAGTGGGACATTACCCTACAAACACTTCTTGTCTAGCAACACGTACTGTTAACACCTAAAGCCAAGGAGTCTGACCACAGGGCATCGCAACACTTCTCGGTGAGCCAGACCCAGCAGTACACAATGCCTTTGTGAAGGACCACAGGTCAGGCACCCACTGGTTCTTGGAGCTGCGGGCATAAGGCTGGAAGCATGCCTGGAGTTAGCAACGCCAAGATTCATGGTGCAAGCAAGCATCTACCATAAGCACATTTTATGGGGCAGCCCAGCAGCCTTGTTAACAACCTGCCAAGACTCTGCTGGTTTGGCATCTTCCTCTCTTTTGATTCACCAACTGTGAAGGAGATGCCTGTGCTAGCTAGAAAAGAGAGGGGGAAAATTGCCTGGCTCTGGAAAGGCAAAGCAAAACTTGAGGTATTTGATGTAAATTAATGTTCTGGCCAAGAACTTGTTTTGGTGTCAACCTTGACACAAGAGAATTCAATTTTACTAGCCTGGCCAAGGAGGTCTGATGTCTCTCTGTGCTTGGCCATGTAACTAATGTTGTGAGTCTATGGCAAAAAAAGGGTTCTCCCACAGATTATGACACCTGGTGAAGAGCAGCACTTGGGGTTTTCAAGTCTGATCACTGTGGCAGGCAGGGTAGAACAACTCCAAAACAAGCTCCTACACATCCAGGGGTCTGTATGACACATTCAGCACTGACATTATTAAGCTGTTGCAACACTGGTAATTTGGGAAACTGGCAGAATTCCAACTCAACTGATTTTCTTCCCCCTGCCAGCTGCAATTAGAACTGGGCCATCAGGCCACGGCATTTAAAGAAATACCAGCTCACAACCCATAGAGGACAGCTACAGCTTTCACTTCTCAGAAACATTTATTCATTAAATGCTCCTAGTCAGTTTAATTTTAGGGTATTAAAAATAAAACTTCCATGCTCATCCTCATCCTCTACCATTAACTGGTTCTCTTTAAGACTCCAGTTATTTTTAAATAGGTAAATGATCATAAAACACAGCGTAAAACACTCTGCTGCGTGCCAGCTTCTGAAAATAAACGCCATACTTCAAACACCCTTTGATAAACAGCTTAGATGCTTTTCTCAGCGAACTGCAGATGAAACAGATTCCTTCTGCAGTGTTTTTGCCTGGGCAAGACTCCTGCTGAATTTCCTGGGAATTTGGAGGGGGGGTGTATAATCCAGGAAGCCTCATCCGAGACTGTCTACAAACCCACAGCTGTAATGGACTGTGGTGCCACATCCATAAGTGTGCACATGCGAGAGAAGGGTAAGGCGCTAGGATGAAGCCAGTTCTCCTAAATTTTCAGGCACTACAAAAAAAAAAAAAATCACATTTCATTAATAAATTTTCACTGTTAACAGTAAAACAAGAGAACAAAAAATACCAGCTGAGTTAAACGCCATCCCAAGTTGAAGAGTGGTGGGAAACAGTTGTTTTCTCCACGCTGTCGCCTGCACAGCGTGGTCCCCTTCCTTCAGAGGTGACAGAGGTACCTGTCCAAGGGTTTATGGCTGCAAAGGACACACGCTGAGCACTGACCAACACCTTCACCTGCCACTACGCATCCTTTGTCAGTCTTTGAACTATTCTTTAAAATACAGTAGCCAATTCATGAATCGGGTGTACAACACTACCATGATGAAATAAACCCCTCAAGCATGAGAGTCACGTAGCTCTGATACTACATTGAAAAAGGCCATACAGGGACTTGGAGGAGATGCTACTGATGCTGAAAAAGGTTTAAACAGGGACAACTGCAAGATAGAGGGAACTTAAGGGCAGGAGGGAAGGGAATGAAAGAAACAGCCCTCCAATTGCTTCAAGGAGAGGAAGAAGGTAAACACAGAAGATGCTGCTTGACATTATGGAGCAGACTTTGGGGTAACAGTCTTTTTAAATTTATGTTACAGCAGCACATAAGCTCAATTTTCTCTCTATTTGATCAAAGCTCTCCAATGTGCAAATGCGCTGTATGAAGGGAGCGGGGATAGTGTCTCGTTACAAGACCACAGTCTGCGAGGAAAGCCGATAAGAGAGAAAGGCACGAAGAAGGAAGAGAGTCCTGTGGATGAGAAGAACTGTCTCATGGCCCGAGGCAGAGCTCTGCCTTCCAGATTGCCCCCTCCAGAGCCCCAGCTTCTTCCCCCCGAGACATCTGGCTGTGGGTTTTTTCATAGTACGTATCACATGCCTCACACCCCACAACTCATCTGCCATGGCATTTTTCTCCCTCTTTGGTAAAGTGATGTTGATAACATTAAACAGTATTATTTCGATTCAGTCTTCTACATTTCAAACATATGTGAAGCCACATGGCGATAAGTGATTTCTGACTACTACCAGCTAATATTAAAGGCCATTTATCTACTTTTTTTTTAGTAGAAGAGGACAAGGACCACTTATTAGAAACAATGACAAAATTTCATCTTTATTTCCATTTTAAAGCATCGATTTGTCCTGCCAAGAGACAACAACATTTCTATCAAAGCTTTCATTAGAAAGGGTTTCTCAGACCAAGGACTGATTTTCTAATGAAACCAGGTACACCATCTGACCATTTCCTTTGTTAGCAGATTGCATGGGACATGGGAGATCTCCATCCACTTGATTCAACTCTGAAGTACATTCAAAGCTTGCTTTCCCACATCTAAAGAGGGAAACTAATTATTTGCAGAGTGCTCTTTCCTGTTTATCTCTGTCATCGTCTTGCAGGACTGAAAAAAGGATGAAAATTCTGTCCTGACAGACCAAAAAAGGGCTTTGTACTATTCCTCTGACACACAAGTACTGAGACGGAGAGAACAAATATTGAGATAGAGAGAATGGCTGTAAAGCAGAAATAGATTTATACCGTCCATCAGCCTGGGAGGATAGATAGAAATGATTAACACAGTGCCACCTAATAGAATCATCATCAGCTAGATAACACTCAACATTTGTACATCACATTAAAAATTAAATAATTTTAGAACAGTTCCACATGCTGTACAGATCCTTCTTGCACTCACATAAAAACAAAAGAAAGAAATTGAAGCACTGAAATGGCAAACGAGGACAAACTCTCCTCACAGCAGTTTTCACAAAGGTATGAATAAAATGTTACTTATTGGTGTGTTTCCTCCAAGGGTTGAAGCAAAACTGATGGTTTCCTGCTCCTGACAGCAGGTTCAGGGCCTTTTCTCTTCTGGTTTTCATGATGCTTCCCGTGGCTGTGCTCCAAGACAGTGCTGTCCACGCTTCAAGCTGGGCAGCCCCTTCGGCTCATCTCAAAACAGGATTTCTGTGTAAGAATTCTCCTTTTCCTCTTGCTGGTCAGATCCACTGAAGACAACTGTCCACTGCTAGGACTAGGAGAAAAGAAATCAGCAGGTCAGATTAGATTACATCATCCATGTATGTGGAGGTCCCATTTCAAACAGGAGGTACCTCAGAGTCCTGTGAGAAACACCACAGCAGACTGTCATCTTAAAATCTGACCCAGAAGAAAGTCTCTTACGTGTCTGGAGAAACTAGGAGGCTTGAACCAAGAGTATGCATAACCCATCTAGACATATTACATACTCACGATTCAAACCCCAGATACACCATCCCATTCTGAATCTCTTTGAAACACGATTTTTTTTTTTTTTAACAATCATATTGCATATTTCAGGTGTGACAAACCTTTCCAGCTCTCATGAGTTGTTCCATATTTACACTCCAGTTTACAAGTGGATGACTAACATTTCCGCCTCTCTGTTATGCAATGGTAAACACCTGCATGTGGTCTCTTCCACCTAGGTGAGTGACAACATCGACCCAAGTTCTTAGGCACATGCAGCCATGGTTTCCATCACTTAATACTTTTAGTCAATGTTGCTGACTCATGGGATTATAGTGATGTTTTCATCTCTCTTTTCCAGAGTATCGCATTGGTGGTGACTTCAGAGAATTTTAACTTTCAGACTTTCAATCCTGACCTAATGTTTCACATCTTCACTGTCATCTGGATCCTGGATCTGTAAAAGCAGGAATTATAATCTCTGTTTGTTAAATAAGGAACGATCTCAAGCACTTCCCTTCTCTCTTTCATCTGTTAGGTAGGAAATAGTTCATCTCAGCAGAGGTTTTTGGGGTTGGTCCTTTGGTATAGTTTTGGTTCGTTGCTTTGTTGTGGGGTTTTTTGTTTGTTTGTTTGGGGGTTTTGGGGTATTTAAGAGAGGACCTTCTGCACCGCGTTTAAACTTAGAACCTGGACATTCTGCACTGCGTTTAAACTTAGCATGTGCAAGGCTGGATGCAACTGGAGACCAAAATGGAGAGGAAGGAAGCAGAAGAATCAGAAGCTGCACAAACGTGCTGGCTCTCTTGCACCAAATGACCCAAAGCAGACCAGGCAACACTAATAGCAGAAGGTGGGTGTAGTTTCCTTGACCTCTCTATTTTTCCCTCATAAACCAAGTACGTTTGGACACACTGTCACTAAAAGACATTCTGCAGCTCTCAATACTAGAATCAGGACTGACTAATAAACAGAATGGAGAAAAGCAAGGAAATAACAGGAGCACTGCAGACAATTCTTGTGAGACAGCTAAAGGGGATTCTCTTATATAAATACAGCATAAAACCATTAAAGCCATGGTGCCAAAAGAAATCTAACAAACAGCAGACAAAAGTTTCTTTAGGAAACACTAAGTCAATTATCTGAACACATCAGTCCTTCCAGCATTTTCCTAGGAAGCTGCTGAAACCTATTTGTTGCCTTGAGGTTTAAACATTTCCTCTTAATGAACTGCCCTAATATTTAAAAAAACTGAAGCTCTTCTGAGTACGCAGCATTGATTAGCACCAAACGTACTGGCTGGGCTCTGAGTGGTTTCCATCCTGAGCTGATATTCATCTGGAAGCAGAACCAGCCTCTGACATCCTAGAGCAGCCCCACTGTCATACAGATACATATTTTTGTGAAGGTGGCAAACAGGTCACTACATTGGAATTATGGACTCTTAATTCTGTTCCTTACTTAGTCAGTAACCTTAAAGTAGATCTATTCTACAGATGGGAAAAAAGTCATAGACATTCTCTGTCTAAAGGGCTGTGATATCTACAGGTGAAAATATTTGATTAAAATACCATTTTTAATTTTGTAACAGCAGCAGCAGGTTACGTAGAGTTCATAAAAATCTGCCGATTACCACTGCTAATATTTAGAAGTTTAATAACCTCAATGTACATTTGAAATACCTGTATTTCCTTCAGCAAGCACTTTCCTTGGAAAAATGTTAAACTAGGCAAGATTTCGTGCATAGTTCCATTCTCTCCATGAACAAATAAGAAGGTATGTACGTTGGTATGAATTTTAAATTAAGCCATTGGGAGAGGGACGGGGCGGGGAATCTTTACCTTTGCTGGACTGCACTTCTGCTTTGATGAAAGGCAGTTCATCCTTAAGGCTTCTCTTGTCTGTAGATTTAAAAAAAATATTAAACATATTAAGGGAACAGTTTCTCAAAGTGTAGAAATTGTTCATATAATCCAGAATAAGTATTGAAGTGACCCAAGTACCTTTCTGTCCAGAAGTGTTCCAAATAACAGGATGAAGAATCCCTAAAAAATTGCAAAACCAGTTAACAAAACCAGAATAATCGCACAATGTTTCTTAAATGCTTTTAGATGTCATTTCCTTAAGGACAGATCTCCTCGCCTCTGACTCGGATAACAGCAATGAGCAAAAGGAGTTTACCCACCCAGGTCAGACGGGCTCTCTGCGAATGTCAGGAATGGATACACAACCCGTGCTAATTCTCATCACAAACTGGACTCATGGATTACACACCAGGACTTTCTCAACCCACTCAGCAGCAGTATTAGCCAAGCAGAGCTCAGGCAGACTGAGTATACAACGTGATGTCAGGCAACATTGGATGTCCAAACTGATGAGGTAAACGAAACCATCTTCAATGGCAGAGAATTTTCTGCGTGTTTGTTAACTGACGAGGATGAGACTTCTTTGCAGTTACTGGACATTAACCAGTGTATTTTGTGTTTAACAAATTCATCAGTTTAATTCTTCATCACACTTTACACCAATTAGTTTGTCCCATTACCCATCTGCGTTTACTGTGTCAATGCAGGATGCCTAATGCATGTACCATGTAAAATAGTTGAGCCAAGAGGAAAGCTTAGATCCTGTTTTTCATTCACAACACACGCTGCCAGCCCCTCTTTGATCTGCTACCTTTTCCCAGGCTCAAAGTCTGAGCACATGCTATTCCCAGTCGTGCAGACTTTACCTGGAAGGCATTCAGTAGTGCAAACGTAACATGGAATGCCAGAGAGCGACTGTTGATGATCGTTGCTAATCCAAACCCCCAGGTGAGACCCAGGAGGGGTGTCAGAAGTGCAACGTTTTTGCTAATTCGGATCACGTTGCTCAAATCTTGTGACTTGCAGCCTTCTCCAACCGAGGATCTCCCTGTCTTCATCACAACCACTATCACCACCACTATGTTCACAACAATGATGCTCAGAGCAGGTACAACAAAGGCCAAAAGGGCTTTCGTCTCATGCCAATTGAGCCAGCAGGCTCCACTCCTTAAATACCCATTTTTTGGTTCAGCAATAGCAACAGTGAGGATAGATATGACCAAGGGACATCCATATCCAATAGAGAATGCTGTAGCTATGCATGCAGATCTTGTTATCTTAAAAAAAATTAATAATAATCCATACAGAATCAAGAGGCCTAGGGTGAACATCCAAAAAAACAAAGCAAGATAGAAGAAGTGAAGGAAAAAAGTGGCCGCTACACACAACTGGTAGTTTAGGGCTGTATTGTGCACAATAGCCGCCAAAATGAACAAAACATCAGCAATGAGAAGCGATATAGCAATGTTGACCAAACAAAAATGGCGCATATAGGTTATTTTAGTTTTTGTAACATGATGCCAGACAACAGTCTCAATGATAAGGCAAAGAACCAAGCTGAAAATGGAAAGGCCTAACCCTACACGTGTAATGTAATCCAGCACTGCATTGCGCAGCATGGTGGGGGACATCAATATGGAGAAGGATTTGACTGTCCGATGGTGATGCTTGCAGAGGCAAACAACACTGCTGATGTTGTCCGACTTCATCGTGCACGCCCTGTTATCCCATCTCCTTTCGGTAGAGTGCCACCCAACACACTGCGCCTCCACGTTCTCCAGTTTATTCACCTTTTCGAAGGTGAGCAAAATGTGTTGGAGCTCTTCTGGCAGAGACACTGATAACACCAGTCCATTCACAAAACCAGGGTCCAACTGGCTGGTTTCTATAATGGCTCCAAGCGTTGGAAATGCAATACTGACAGCTTTGAAAGTCTTGGGTAACTTCAGAAGCTCTTCTTCTGGAATGGCCAAGTGCCCAGTGATATTGCCTGTGTTAATGAATTCCATAGAAAAATCAAAGGTCTTCCCTGAAGTATTTTTATGTATGCTGTAGCCTTTTGTAGAGATGAACCGTTCCTGTACACTTTCTGACCCATTCCTTAGAATAAGTTTCCTGGCAAATAAATTCACTGAGTCCAGTAATATCGAACTGGCATTTCTGTCCCTTACAAAAGCCCAGTTGGAAATGATGGAGCTGTTGAGAATATGGTTTGCTATCCTGCTGTAACTCTGAAACAAACAAGAAGAAAAAGGTTATTTTTTTTATGTTAAAAGAAACCAACAGTTATTCCACTGGCAGAGCCTCCAGAAAGGATCATTTCATTCAGGAGTGATTTCCATAAAAGGAATATACTTTTTTGACAATCAAACCCAAACATCTCATTGGCATGAGTCACTAACAGAATTGTCCTATTCTCCTCATATGATCGCTCAAAACACCCTTGGAGAAGCAAGTATAAAGCAAAAATCAGGACACCTAAGTTCTATTCCAGACGCTGACCCACATTGCAGGCCTGCTTACATCACCTTCCCTACATTTCTTTCTCCGCCTCTGTGATTTCTGTGTTCATCATGGAAAGATTTCAGTTTCCATTGTGCAACACATGACCGCACAGCTGTGGGTCAGCATCTCCAAGTGTCATACTTTAAAAATAAATCCTTCCTTGTACTGCTCTCCTATGTCTATAACAGCAGTTCCTGAAAACTTTTCCTTTTAAAGAAAGTAATTTCCACAGAGTATTATCACCATACATGAATAGGTCGAACAGTTTCTCTGACAACAAAACATGGCTTTCTCTGGAAACTCTATCCAGGTGATCTCCATGGACAAAACACTGTACAGACGCTCTGGCAAGCTCAGAAACACCTCTTGAAGCTCATAAAAGTAAATACCTGCATTTTTCCTCTCGTGACATTCTCTGATAACAGCAGGGAAACCTTCTTTAGCAATTCCACTATATCAGCAATATTTCCTGGAATGGTTGGTGAAGACAGGATATCAGGGATGATGCATGAAAAATCAGCTTGGCAGTTACTGTTTCTGTCGTCATCAGCACCAAAATATTTTGCTCCGTCTCCAGGCTTCCCATGCACTGGCTTTCCTTCCCCTACAAAAGGAAGGCATCCTCCAGCAACACTAACATGTCCTCCAGAGCTTGGAACAAGTTCACGTTCAGAAATCCTCTGGAGGGAGGAAAATAAATTTGAGAAAACTAATGAACAGAATGAAAATGAAACTACAGCTACAACCCGGCCAGAGGTACAGTGCTGGGGTGTGCAACATATGTGCAGATGGCCTGAGACCAGGGACCAAGGCTCACCTGAGAAGAATGTCTTGCTTGTACAACATGAAGGAAGGGGCAAGAACTAAATGAAGTGCCTTGTTCTCAAAGTGACTTGAAAACTGTTCTTTATTTTGTAGTTCAGGAGAATTCACCACAAATCATCTGTTTATTACAGATAGTTGTGATGCATTTTTCTCAGGTTCACTGTCGTGGTTTAGATCCACGCAAAGAACACAGGCCAAGCGAACATGGCAATTTCATTTCTGAATTGTGTTTCCACACAGGGATTTCCTAAATTCATTCAGGATTTAACATTAAGTCAAAGCCTGTTGTCAAAGTAATCTGTGTTTTCAGATCGCATTTGTTCCCTTTTCTCAGGATTTAAGAGGAACAGAGGAAGGGGGTGTCTTTGCCAGAAATTATGAGCACATGCCAAAGCAGATGCATAAGATACAACACCTGAAAAAGGGACTGAACATCCAGGCTTGCACAGGTGTCTGCGAACATTTGCCACTTTCTGTCTTCGCAGACGAAGCTTGTCTCCCCACGGAAGGAGGGAGAACAAGGCTGAAGACACATAGCTCCGTTCTCTTTGCACGGAAGGAGATTTACACACCCATCTGGAAAACAAGCCAAGTACATATTGTTATGAGGTGTAAGACAGCACGCCCCTGGTCCGTGGTGCAAGCATCAGGGGTAAAGTATTGTTAACCGATAACAAAGAATTAGAGAGACGCATAGCTATTCACTGTACCTTGCTGATTACCAGTCTTCGATTCCTTACCAAGAACCTGAAAAATAAGGAAAAACAGAAGGGAGATGGAATGTTAAAATAAAGAAGTAAAAGATGACTCCTTGGCACAAACTGGAAAGGTGATTTCAAGGGCAAAATAGTCCTTTTGAGGTCCAGAAGCCTTTTCAAGGTCCAGAATGCAGAGGTCATGGCCTCTTGCTCACACAGACCAACTGAGAACTCTCTGCTAACAGTTTGTCCCTCTATATTAAGCCTTTAGTTGCACCCTTCTGCTGAAGCAACACACTCACACATGCTCCCAGCAGTTATTACTCAGCCAAAGTCTGTGTTAGACGTAAGCCCTCCAGTATTTTCACGTTGATGAGAATATTTGACTTGTTGATGAGAATATGTGATCTATATGACTATTGCCGTAAGACAAAGGTACATTTGTACAAATATATGAATATCCGCTTTGCTCCTCTCCTGATCGGGAAGCAACGCCAAGGTGGGTGTCCCGGGTCCCGCAGGCAGGACCACTTGCTGGGACTGCATCTCGTACAGCTGGGCACAATCTAGACCAGCGACCATCACTGCTTGGTCAAATGGTCACCTGCAACCAGCCAATCCCTGCCAGTCGGGAAGCAGAGCTTGGATATGTGACGCCCTGGAAATCGCACAGTTATTGCTGGGTAGAGCGGGCTGAACGGCAGATTTCTAATGCTCCAAGAGTTGTGCTGGAGGTTGCTTGGCATATTGAGCGTATTAAATACTTCAAAGTATTTTCTCCTGTAGTGACAGGACGAGGGGCAACGGTTTTAAACCAAAAGAAGACAGATTTAGATCAGATGAGGAAGACATTTTTTATGATGAGGGTGGTGAGGCACTGGCACAGTTGCCCAAAGAGGTTGTGGATGTCCCATTCCTGGCAGTGTCCAAGGCCAGGCTGGACGGGGCTTTGAGCTACCTGGTCTAGTGAATCTTACCCTGAGAGCAGCGCGTGGCGCGGCTGGGAAGAGGTGCACAGCCCAAAGGAGGAGGCAGTGGGCCACCCTCACATCCATCGCCTCGCATTGACTGCTTTCCTCCTGGAAGAAAGATATGCTAAACTTTAGACATCTCTGTTTTCACTTTTGAACACAGTCCGGTTCCTAGTAAGAAAGCAGTTAAACCCTTCCCAAAGACTGTCCTGACGGGGCTTGTAAAGTGATTTTTAGACATTTATCATTGATTAACTTTTTTACTGTGAATTATTTGTGAACCTTTCCTTAAAAAAATAAAAAATAAAAATCCGTCCAACACTGGCAGTTACTGCATCAATAATTTACTGTAAACTGTGAGGTGGAGAGCTTATTAAAGCAGTTCAGCGGGTGGGTCTCTTCCAAAGCCATTTAAGACAGCCCCGTCTCCACCGAGTTCAACACTGCTGCTCTCCTCAGGAAGTTCCTGGTGAGATCTGCCATGTGAGGTAGGAAACTTGGGCCCTCGGGCCTTGGATATCAAAATCTGAGAAACAAGGACCAGAATGAAATGTTATTTACCTCGCAGAAGGATTCAGGCCTCTACTCCCTCCATCAAGTTTCCTGTGGTCCTTGGCAAAGGCTTAATATCCTGGGATGCAACTTGTTACAGGCATATCTGCCGGAGGAAAATAATCCATTAAAGGGAACAAAGGAAAAATCATGCATTACATCAGATCTGATTATTAGACGTTATATAGGTCCAAGGCAAAAGAAACAGCTGCTGTAGATTCTAAAGATTTGAGACACTGATCTTCTGTCACTGGATGTATAAGGAGATTAAGCCATGTACTAAAAAAAAAATAAAATGCATAAAATAGGTGAGCTAAAACACTAAAGCACGAAACAAATGCAAAGTGGCAAAGTAGGATGATGGCTGCATTTCAGGGGATGCACACACAAAAAAGCTCATCAAATCACCATGCCTTGATAGAAGCCACTCAATTTCCGCCCCCCCCCCCCCCC
>Ga0065711_1042303_pt1 | contig 15482 bp, 12 predicted proteins | sample Hoacrofraction12_FD_59098 | JGI IMG/M metagenome (GOLD analysis project Ga0065711, IMG submission 59098) | Hoatzin crop microbial communities from Cojedes, Venezuela - Epithelial fraction 12 v2 (version 2) | ecosystem: Host-associated > Birds > Digestive system > Esophagus > Crop | place... | reverse complement strand
GGAAGAAGTTCTTCCTCATGTTCAGACGGAACTTCCTGTGCTTCAGTTTGTGCCCATTGCCCCTTGTCCTGTCGCTGGGCACCACTGAAAAGAGCTTGGCCCCATCCTCCTGACACCCACCCTGCAAATATTTGTAAGTACATATTAGGTCCCCTCGCAGCCTTCTCTTCTTCAGGCTGAACAAGCCCAGCTCGCTCAGCCTCTCCTTGTAGGAGAGATGTTCCAGTCCCCTCATCATCCCTGTAGCCCTCCGCTGGACTCTCTCCAGTAGCTCCTCATCTTTCTTGGTTGGTAAAAGCAGTTTTAGTAACCAGGTATTTTACAGGGTTACTCTAGTGACTTTTAAACAAGTGGTGATCTAAAGCTATCACAAGACCTTTTCACATGAATAGCAGCTTTAGCATCTTCCTTTAATAGGTTTTCATGTTTTATTTTACTTTGTTCCTTCTTAGGAAAAGGGAACAAATAAAATATTTAGTAACTTTTACTTACAAGCTTAAATGGGATTTCTACCTATACTGACACTACCTCTTTATAATTCTGGAGGAAAAAAAATTAAAAAAAGAGGGAGTTGCATGGCTCCAAATAAGACCTTGCATTTGTTTTGCTCAGAGTTTGCAACAGTGATACAAAGAAAAAAGAGGTTTTAAACCACAGCTGTGTTTAAGAACTCTCTGCAAAACATTGCTTTTAAGGTTAAAAAGCCAGCTTGAATTCTAGATGCTTGTGACTGATCATGTTTGGGAAAACCAACAACCAGCAGCAAACCAACATTCTCTAGTCCTTGCCCGGCATCCCGTGCGCAGCCGAACGGTGGAATACAGCTAACGCACTTTGTTAGTGAAGCATCACCTACCTGCTGCTCACAGGCAGTCCCAGCCCTACTCTGCAGAGAGCCAGCAGGGCGAAAAGCCTGGCTGTGTCTGCCTCCCGCCACAGGGGAGACAGTCAGGCATGTCTGACACTGTACCCGTAAGTCACAAAAACGAATGCAACACCATGTGGTTCTTGGTGCTTTTCTACATTCAGAATACCCTGGAAGTAAGGAATAAAGGAAAGCTGCTTAAAACAAAGACATAGGCGTAGATTATGAATGCAGAAGACAACTATACTCAGTTTACGTATTGGTCACCTTGACAGCCACACTGAAAGGTCATAAGCCCACAGATCAGGAAAGTATTCTAAAAAACCCATCTAGGATATGAGGAATACTTCATCAATGGAAATTTTGCACAGGTCCAGAAAGGTGATCCTGTGCTTTCACCTCAGGATAGTCTGATCCAAGTGATTTGAACATTGCCTATTCCAAGTTTGCCGGTTTGATTTTCTAGTGAATGCGAGATCGTAATCTCACCTTCAGTTTTGCCTATTACTGCTTTGCACTTGGCCTATAATAAAGTCATTATTGATCCTTACACAAGTTTAAATGTGAATTTTGTCTAGACAGCCACCATAATATCGTGTGTGGGTTTTTTTTTTTCTATTGCACTCCTTAAATCAATCACTTTGCCTTTTCTCAAGAAACATTTGAAACCAATGGAGAAGACCATAGGTTTCATTTTCTTAACCTTAAACAGAGGAGGCTGTTCCTTCTCCTTTGAGATTAGAGTAACACTCAAGAGTTCACACTTGCAACTTTTTTCTTGCAGCTCCCACTGCAAAGCCAGCACTATTTTTGTCTAGGAGAACAATGTGGAAAGTCTTTTATTTAAGAACCCCCAATTACTTCCCATGACATTTCAAGAACCCTGTTATTCAGCTTTCAAAGCTGCTTATATACCACAAAACCAGAACCTATCAGTGCAAACACTAGATCTAATTTTCCTATCACATTCACCCAAGTGAACGAAATCAGTCATCCACCATAAAGCATAAGCGCTGAAAGCAGATGCAGTGGTAATCCAATAAAGACAAATAAACGGGTGGAAATACCCTATGCTGGGGCAGAGCTTCAGCTTTACCAAACACGCAGTGCACACGTATAACCAAACCCGCACTGTGTTTTGGATGTCATTGTGTTTTACCACAACCTCAGGGTTTTCACAGCATATAAATAGTCACCACTGGGAAGAATGATTTCACATCCAATCAGACCTATCTGACTATCGCACCACAGTTCTACTGCTGTGGTCACCATGCCACAAAACTAAAACTCATGCAACGCTACACGAACTTCTTCTAAAAAGCCATTGTCTCCATGTAGAAAAGGAGTATCATCATATGAAGTCTTGGCTCCAGCAGTGAAACAGTTTCTTGAATAGAGAGACCAATCCCCACTTTTGCATTTCTTCAGTAGCCGATGGCTGCAGCCTGTCCCATCTCCAGCCATGGAGAATTTCAAAGCCGCAGTAGCCCATAGGAGAGAGTCTGCAAAGGTGGCTTTCGATCTCTAGTCCCCAAACTGTCATCAGGGGCTAGTTCAGGGTGTCCACAGGCAGGCTCTAGGAAAAGCCAACCTGCTGTTAAATTCACAGTACAAAGAAAAAGCAGTATGGAAAAATAATACAAAAAGTTGTTGAAACCACTGATACTAATAAGCACTATCTTGTTATACATCGGCAAATTTTAGAAACCTATTTACTAAAAAAATATAATGGTAGCTGCAGTTTTAATGATTTGTCCAGAGATTTTTTGGATAGCAGGGATGTTGGAGGCTTTCTTTGTTTGCCTGTTTTTTTGTTTAAAAAATCCACACTATCCAGTAGAGTCCTCCAAGGATTCAAAATTGCAGACACTTTCTGCTCCAAGTACTTCCAGCAATTGTTGGCATCTTTTAAGACTGTCTGCATAGAATTTATTAACATATATAGCCAGAGCTCTATCCTCTATTGAAAGGCAATATAACACGCGTTCCCTGACAGATTAAAGCAAGCTGTACTATAAATTGTGCAGATTGAGCCCTCTTACATGGCTTATCCTAATCATAGCTCTGCCATTTGCTTCTCATGACAGGATAAAAATAAAAGTCCCATAAAACTAAAATAAAATAGACAGTCTGCCATTCCTCCCTTAGAAAACATTTGTCAGGATCTCTTCAAAAATAATTGGGAAGAAAATGTGCTGAATTCTACAATCTATTGAGTCATTTTTAAAGCTCGTCCAGGCATGTTAAAAGGCAGCATTCTTTATGATCAGCTAGCTTGGGAGAGGATGTATTTTACATTGTCAAAAGCCTTTCATAGTTTGCTTTTTTCACCCTTAAGAATAAGTTTCCCCTGACTTTAAACTTAAATATTTATCCAGTGAGCAAGAAACAGCAAAACGTTTAGGTTCACTTACTGTTCCACAGTCTTCGGCAATCTAAACCATGCTTTTCCCCTTGCTTTTTCCTACATCCTCACAATATACATTTTTTCCCTCTCTACAGTGTCTGCTTTTGAACTGTTGCTGCTTAACGAAAGCAGTGTGGAAGACTCCTTTTGCTATATATGAAAAAAAACAGCTTATGGTACATTCTCCAGCCCTTTTCAAATACAGCTTCTGAGTGAACCCTGAACTCCTCCAGTGCTGTGGACTGAGGGTGGCATCTTCAGCAAGGGCAGTCGCTTCCCTTCTTGGTAAGGAAATGGCCTCTGCAACAACGGGCTACTCTGCAAAGGATGAATTCTGGAAACTCAGAAATCACCTGTAATTACAAACACTGACATTTGGGAGGTGTGGTGACATTTCAGTGACATAGCGATACAAACACGCAAAACAAGGACTGCTTCCTGGAGATGGTGTGGTGGTGAAGCAAGCCAGCACCAGAAACCGCTTGTCTTCTGCACAGGTGGAGCAGATGCAATGCTCTTTCTCAGCTCTGACCACAGAACAGGAGATGAGGAAGACGAGTCGACCCATGTGACTTCAGGTCTGCGCAGCAAGGCCAGGGAACAGTGACAGCACAATTCTTGGGCTGAACATCCTTCTTTGTATTTCTCCCTACCAACACGAAATAAACGTGTCTTGGTAAAGGACAAGAAGCATGAGCTGCGAGCGATCACCCTGAAAATGGCAGCACGTGACATCTACGTTACAACACACAGGATGGCCCTAGAGTAACAGTTACTGTGCTTTTGATATAGAAAAGCCCAAAGGTCCTGTGCAGCCTGCTGTAGGTGACCCTGCTTCGGCAGGAGGTTGGGCTGGGTGACCCACAGAGGTCCCTGCCAACCCCGACCATTCTGTGATTCTGTGAAACGGCTTTGTTTTGCATACACACGGACTTCAACAGCAACAAGTGGCTTAGTACAGGAGAGTCCACGACCGGTTGCCCTAATTCAGGATTGCAGGCTACTTCTACATAATCTCATCTTCAGCAAGGCTTAAGCTTTATGAGAAGCTTTATAAGATGATATAATCAGAAAGATGCAGTTTAGTTAGCTACACCAAATTTATTTAAACTACTAATTTACAGCAACTGAAACTGTTTCAGCCATTTCCATGGCACTATTTTTTCCACCATCCCCACATTCAAGTATCTCTACTGGCAACCTTCCTTAAACAGGGACATTGTGACACTTTTTGCAGATGGGCCACACCAACCGGTCCAGAGAAACCAAGCAGAATGATTGATGCAAATCAGGGCCCAGTATAGTTAGAACACTGCAATTATACAAAATCAGCAAAATAATTGAAGCAGAGAGTAATAAAGCCAGCCTGAATAGTGCTTGGCTTCACTACAATTTGTCATATCCATTTGGATTAATGTCTCAGTCAATAGCTACAGGCAAGTCAGGTAGTTTAAAATTCGTATCAGTTGTGAGATTAAAAAGGACTCCCTGCCTGATATGCAGAAAATATGCTGACATGCAGTAGATTCAGATTATAAATACACGGGCTCCTGTTAGGCATTAGAAATTGTGCATATTGGCCAAGATGGGAAAACCTTAGGCATGAAGGATTGATACCGGTAGGTGCTTGGCATCTGCCACAGAGGACTGAATCTTCCCTTCGCCTTAGTCCATGAGGAACCAAGGATTTTACCTCTTCCCTTTTCATACACTTGGAAACTCCGAGTCTTTAAGCACACACCATTCCTCTTACACGACTACCAAAAGCAGAAGAGTTACAGCATCGTCAAACCGGTGTGCCACTCCCTGCAGCCCAGCTCCTCCGAGCGCCGAGCGTCTGCTCACCCGTTAGGGAGCCCATTCAGCTACCCACAGATTCACTGCAATCTCTAATGCTCAGAGGAAGCCTGTGCATGAGACAAAAGATAAACAAAGCATACGCTTTTCTATTAAAACAATTACAGTCAGTGTCCATCATTGCATATTACCGCACCACAGAGTCTCTACCTCAGGAATCTGCATTGCAAAGCAGCTGTATTGCCCCTCCTCTCAAGCATGTTGTCTCAGCAGACTTCCAGAGGCAGAACAAGCTAGATGTGCAAACGGATTTTAGTGCCGCAAATGCGTCTCGAGGCACCTGACAGACTGGGTGCAATCCAATGTCCCGGGGGAAGCGTCTGGGCAGGAACGCGCTGTGTGCCTCAACTGGGTTTCCACAGAACAGAGTGGGAAGGCGGCAGAACAGGGAGTTTGGGACAATCTAGCTGGCATGGCTGAGAGCACTCCTCCGTTCAGTTTTCAATACAGAATGATCTCTGCACCTGTGCAGCTCTCTAGGATGAAAACCGAACAGAAAAAGATGGGGTTTTGCATAGAAAAGCAGCAACCCAAGTGGCTAGAGCAAAGGTGTGTAAACGGCGCAGAGACAGAGGCAGCACGTAGCTTCTCGCAGCAAGAAGCAAGCGAAATCAATGGCTTTGAACGTGCTACGGCTTTCAAGAAGCGGTATGTTTTCACATCATGCACAGCTGTTAAGTTATGGAAAGCATCACTGCAGGCCAACTTATATTTAGAAATAATTATAAGTAATTGTGGAAAAGGTTCAAAAAAATCAAAGAGCATCATTTCCTTGGTGTCTATTAACTGTGACAATCAGAATGTATCCAGGGCTGTTCCCAAATGACGAGGTTATCACCATGAGCTGAGGGGGAAGATTCCTCCATACTCTTCCTGTTCTCGTTCCCTTTGCCTAAGCATCTGCTTTGGTTTCCAGCAGCAGGGCAGACCTAGCCCAGCTCTGAAACAAAACATTTCCACAGAGTTTAGGGGAAAGGAAGGAAAGAGGACAGGACTGGGGAAGCAAATAGGTTTGGAACACAGATAAACACAAGAAATTGTGTTTCAGGTTAGAAGTAAATAGGGATGTCAAGAAGACCATCTGTTGGTCATTGATCACAGCAGTTTCCAGTTGTGAGGACAGACCCAGGCACGTCTGGGAAAAAAATTAAAAGCCTTCCCAGGAATGACAGACCTCAGGATCAGGGAACAATATATAAATAGGAGACAAGGGATAAAAAAGCAGCGAGGACAAGGTATTAAAATAGAGGTAGCTGGAGTGATATAAGAAACATGATCCTGCATTGTTTAGACACTCAATTTGACAGAAAATAAGCAGTTCTTACATCCCTACCAACCCTAAACACCCAGCCAGAAGTGACACTGCTCCTTTCCCTCCAGTCAGCTAGCGTTCGACAGTACGCAGCCCCAATGCAGCTTGTTCCATTCCCACTCCCCCCGTCAGGATTCAGCCCCACACACTCCAATCTACCCTTCAATCGAGTCCCCTTCAGAAATTTCCACCTCTATCTGGAATTTAACATCTCTCTTTGGGAGCAATTGTCCAATCAGGAGTTTAATTTATCCTGCCTCACCTAGAAATGAGCTCAGAATAAAATATTGATTCTTCTCTAAATTTTATCCCACCATCCTCACTAGGGTTTGGAAGTTTCCATAGAGATGACATTTTCTGCTACGTCTTCTACCACTTTCCAGCTTCAGCTGGGCTATAGAGCAGCAAAAGCAGCATAAGGGAAGTACTTTCTGCAAATATCTACAAAAAAAAATTCATGTTCAATTTCTTTAAGATTTGATTGGGCAACAAATCATCTACAAACCACTGCGTGTTCACAGAACTACATCTGGATGCATTAGGCAAAGAAAGGATGATAAAGGATCTGTTCCCACAGCTCTTGGGAAACAGAGACTCCACCTGTGAAAGTCTTCCCCTGAGCCAGAGAAGGCAGAGAGACTTCATTTAGTCAGACACACACTCACAGGGGAATCTCCTTAAGAAAAGATAGCTCCCCCACTAAAAAACGCAGTCTTTTGCACATGTAACGTGGAACACTAAATTTCGTATTGATGACTATGATGTGAAATTCTTGTGCTGATTAGGAAGAATGTTTTCCTTCCTCAAAATTTAAGACTTCTATAGTTTTTCCTTTTACAACATGGAGTGAAACAGACTTGACACAGTTTACGAACCAAAGAAAAAAATTCTAGATCTGAGCCACTGGAATACAATTTCAAAAATGGCTGAAATGTCCCGTGGGTCAAATTTAAACCAGAAAACTTCAAGCAGAAATAATAGTGGGTATTCCAATGAGCTACAAAGTACTGGCAAACATATAATGTCAGCATGGAGAAGTCAAGTACATCCTGGCTAGAGAGTTCAAAGGATAACATTTGATGTATATATGTTAGCACCTTCTCATGCCCAAGGAACAGAAGGAGATTCTTCTAAAATGAAAGCTTGGGATCATATTACCATCAAATACAAAGATGTAATGTGTGGCATCTATGAAGAACAAATATGAATTAGGCTGTATGTCATATGGTGCAGCAGGTATTAATTCAACAAAAGATATGTAAATAATAGTGAATTTACAAACTGACACAAACTTCTTGAAAGTCAGAATGAAAAATAATGAGTCAGATTTAGCTCTATAAGACAACATATATGTTATAATATTCAAATTAAACATGTAGAAATAGGAAAACTCACTGAAGCAAATTAGTAAGAACACAGCAATCTCACCTAAAATGAAAAGATAAAGCAAAGGTAGATTGAAGCCATTTGATATTTCCCTAAGTGAGTCAGAGAGTTCAGCTGCACATAATGTTTTTAATGCATCAGGCATAGTGTGCTAAATGTTAATGATTACATTTTAAGGGTTTAATGGCTTACTATATTTTTAATGTAAGAAATAGCCATTCTAATGGGAACGTACATACCCTTTACTAGGCAGCTAGTTCCCCAGTTAAAGTTATAAAAAAAGATTCAGTGTTCCTGAGGGGGAACCACAGCGTTGTAAAGGTATCAGGGTTAATTGTCTGAATTATTGGGACACTTTTTTCATGAGCTTAAGTTATTAAAATGGGATGCTTTGCGCAGTGAACTCTAGATGCATACTTTTGTCTAAAAATACAAGCTGAACTTAGGCTAAAAGAATAATTTTTAAGATATCTCTGATCACAGAGTTTTATAAGAGAAAAAGCATAAAAGATTAAATTTTTGATTCTTTAAGAATTCTCCTCTGGAATACAAACCCTCTAGCAGGCAAGAGCCCTCTGAGCGGTAGGTCAGAGACTTCCCAATTCTTGATTATTTTTCTCCTGTACTCTCAACAGATCTGGGGGGAACCAAGGGAGTCGGAGAGAAAGAGGACAAAAGGAGAGGGAAAAGCCATATAAAAATAAACCAACAAACATTTTACAAGTATCCTCACCACCATCACCAAAGGAACATCATGTTCAGGCTGGATTTTTCTGACTTGGCACACAAAAGCACGGAATTTCAAGATTATTTTTCAAGTTCCGTAAGAGAAGATGTGTGTAAGTATGTGCGCGTTTGAGATGCCCGTAGCGTAAAAGGAAAGCATTGAACTGGAAAGGGATTTCTCTTCCTCTGTTCCTGGAAGATCTGGGGAAAAGCGCTGTCCTCGCAGGCAAGCAAGAAAGAATTGAAGTTTACTTTTAATTATGCCGAAAGAAAACAGGGAAAAGCACAGCTGAATTCCTAAAGGAACCATGTGAGAAAGCACTGCCTAGAAGAAAAAGCATGCTTCCCTGAAAACAAAACCCAACCTCTCCAGAGAATACGTGTGGTGTCTCACACAGCTGTAGACAGTATTCATCCGTAATCTTGAAAGAGATCTCAATTTCTCACACAAAATTGGGAGATTTGGGGTTCATTATCTGCAGTCAGCTAATGCATCAAGTGACTTTTGTTCTTAGCTACTCACTTCTTTAAGGCCTTTCCACAGCTATCAGGAGATACAGCCCTGCTCTGAGGTATAATTAGGAGGCTTTCAAACAGAAAAAGGAATGGTAGTAACAAGCAAAAAGAATGGAGTCACCTATTCTTCATTCCTAGGCCCACATTAAAAGGACATTACAGCTGTGAAGTCAAGCACTTTAGCACTAAAGTCAAGACTGGCTCACAGTCAAGCAAGAGGTGAAGTTCAGTTCACATGTGCCAACTCACCTGGTCCTCCCGCGGCTGCCCAGCCACCCCTGACACCAGCCCGCCGGGCCTGGGGACCCCCTCGGGTGGGCTCCCGGAGGGCTGTGCCCCCCGGCACGTGAGTCAGCAGGGCAGGGGAGCGGCAGGGGTCTGCATGGCCAGAGTCCCCGCATCGCCCACGCCGGGTGTGCTCAGAGGGGAACCTGCACTGCCAGGAGAGGACACACCATGTACGGCTCTGACAGAGACTGTAAATCCTGACCCCGGACAATTGCTCCAATAATTACGACGAGCAGAAAGACTCCACAGCGCTGTTGACTGGGTGTCCCTGCTCACCCAAGGGCTCCACCCAGGAGACAGACAGGGAAGACGAGGACCAGCATCCGGCGGCATCGCCACAGCCAGACCAACGGCCCTGGAGCAGGAGCCCTGGGCCCACAGGCAGGGCGGCGGGGGGAAGTGCGGCTGGCCAGGGTCACAACGGCCTGCGAGTGCCTCAGGGCCCTTAGGGGTCCCTTCCGACCCAAAACTTTCTATGATTCTATGAATTGTCTGGATACGATTCCACATGCTACCGCATGGACGCAAGCCAAGCAGAAAGGAGAGGAGGTGGCCCAATATTTTGCCTGAAAGCCATGGACTTGGTGAAGTTGCTAAACTCCACTAATATCAGTTTGTTCTCCTATTTCATCCTCTTTGAGGAGGGAAAAAGAGGTGGCTCCCCCCTCTTTTTTTTACAAAGCTGGAATCAAAGACAGGTGAGAAAAATTAGTCATGAAAAATGAAACTGGGTTAAAAATGTTACCCTTCCTCTTCATCAGATGAAGCTGACACTAGACAACTGTGTCAGAACATGTCCCACACCTTGGAAAGTGTTCAGTCAGACATAAGTAAATTATATCTGTAATTCATATCCTAGCAAAGCCATATATTAGAATGAAGTAATAGATGATAAAATGGATTCTGTAGGGTACAACTGTATAATATTCAGAGAAAATGTAAAATATTGCTTTTAAAAATCATTTTTAAAGCTTTAAGTAGGCTTGCATATTTATGGGTAGCTATTCTTCAGCCCCCTGTCTTCTAACACATTCTATTGGCATCTCTTGCAAATATTCAACTCTACAAAAATCCATGTCTCCAGTAGTATGCTGCCAGCTATCACGTTTCTTTTCACAGGCACTGTATTAATCAAAGTTCAGGCAGAAACAATTCAGTTCTTTCATTTATGCCCTTGAGAAACCCGGCTGTTGTGAGGCCCATACTTTCGTTAGTCCCTGAACACCCCCTGCCACCCCGTGTCCCCTCAGTCGTGCTTTCCCACCGTGCAGATGCAGGAGTCTCTGCAGCTTCACTGCCTAATCCCACCTGCTCCCTCCGGCCGAGCAGGCTACGTCAGCCACCTTCCTCGCCTGAGCAAAGGAAGATCACGAGGTCTAAAGCATTCGAAGGAAACCTTTAACTGCACTTAAGACAAAAAGCCTGAATGCCCGTGTAAGCCCGATGCAAGCAGAACTTCATTAGCAGCAGTTTATGCTGCGCACATCACTTCAGCAAATGATGTAAACCTGGAATCGGATTATCCAGCTGCCTTCCAGCGAACCACCGCTCCAGTGCCACGGAGTCCCTGCTTCAAGCACAGGAGCAGCGTCGCTCTGCTGAAGCACTGGTGGGTGCTCCAGAAGTACGTGACACAGGGGCCAGGCCTCGCCCAACCCCAGGCCACCCCACCAAAGCACGACACTTCAATTCAGCCGCACATTTATCTTCTTGCCACTCGCCTGTCTGTGTTCTGAGACTTTGAAACTGGAAACATAACTGGACTATAATACAACTTTGCAATGGTGAGAGGGTGAAAGTTGCTATTAGGTTGCTCTATTGCTCAGATATTTTTAAGCAAAGGGTATTATAATGCTTAGGCAACTATCGTATTCAAAGGTTCCACTTTATAACGATGCCAAGTCTCACAAAACTTCCAGAAAAAGCATGGAAATTGAAAACATTGGGAAGTACAGAAACAGATCCTGGAATGCCGGAAAACCCAGTGTTCATCTTTCTGTAAAGCCACCTTAAGCTGGCTGTATGTGTACTAGCAGCCAATTTATGGGAAAACAAGATGGACACGAGGGACAAATGAGCAGAATTTCCCCTTCTTAAGAAAAGCTACTTTTGTTTAAAAGGAGAATAAGATCAATAGAGCAAAACCCCTTTGATCTTTGCCCAGGTCTTAGAGTCTTAGAGTCGTTTGTTTCCTTTTCCTTTTTAGATATATTTGGTATTTATGTTCCTTGTGTTAATAAGGTCTTTACAGCAGGTCCTGTCTACCTATATTTCTATGACAGCTAGCACAGCAGGGTCAGCCGAGTTCATAACTGGGGTTTGTAAGAGCAGTGGGGATACACCTAAATAAGCATTTCTAATTGATTCTATTTCAGCAATGCCCCAGCAGCAACCACCGTGCAAAGCTCACAAACATTTTCAGTGACACTTACAAAGAAGATACCACCGGAAAAAACAACCACATATGCACCAGTTACAGCGGCGTCAAGAAAAACGAGGCGTAAGCCCAAAGGCCCATCCAACCCTTCAGAGCCGAGACCTGCACTCGGGTCTCCCACATCCTCAGCGAATGGCCTTACCATCGCGCTTCTGCTGCGGCGGTAAGGCTGCCAGGCGTTTCAGCCGATGCTCTCCTACGTTAGGAGCCAATACACTCATTGGGTCTGAAAGAGTACAGTGAAGCCATTCCTGGTTTTCATCAGGTAGAAGAAAGACCAGGCGAGCTCCCGGCACGAGTGCGCTCATGACAACTGCAGTGATAATCATGGCATCAAGGGTACCAGGGCACTAATCAGGATATAATTAATATTAGCTTCTGTTCAACCCAAAGATAAGCATTTTAAAGTAGTGTCATGAACAGCAGCATCCAAGTAGTTGGTAACACTGCGATAGCACAGCCAGGCCCAGTGTGCAAGCACTTTACGTGAGTGAGCAATGCGGCAGCCGATCTGTGAACAGGCAGGGCATCCTGCTCAACAGACAACGATGACTATCGAAACCAAAACCCAAGAGAACTTGCACAGGCAGCAGATCAAACCACCCTTCTGCGAGGGGGAAAGCAGCATAAGACCATCAGCATTTATCTCTACAGAGGAGACAGAAAGCAAGCCCACTTCAGTCCTGATTTCTCTCTTCGAAGGGCTACTACGACCACCAAGGACCGGAGCCACCTCTGCTAGCTATGTCACATCAGCTCTGTGATATTTTATACCCTTAGATAACTTAAAATAGAAGCACTAAAGATCAACAGTTCTGTACATGTAGTGACAACGTTAAATAATGTCTAGGGCCTAACCACTGTCACAAAGTGTACTGTTAGTGAATGAATTTAGCACAGTTTTGTTTGAAAGTTTAAAATTTGCCTGATTTAATAGCCTTTTAAACGCTGCCATCAAAGCAATCTCTGCATCTCCAGTATAGATATATACACACACGTCTATCTCCATCTATTCAGAAGCAATGAACTGAACAGCACAGATTGTTGTTTATAACTCACTGACCTACCAACACTAAACACAGGCGTACCCTGTGAGCTCCAGCGAATGCGTGATGCGACTTGGGCGTTCAATACCCGTTACTCTGAGCTTTAAGATCAGAATCAGCCAAAGTCTGCAAGACGCAGATGAAGCCTTCAGAATCACTGAGCTAAACAAGCAGGTTATAAACACAAACAAGGCCGCTTGGACACTCTCACTTTGCCAGTTCCCGTGTTTTGTGACAGAGGAGGTTTTTATGAACACTGCAGGGAGGAAAACGGTTATTTCAGTTCCAAGAGCAACCAGAAACATTCAAGTTAGGTGCTTCTGAGTCTGATGTAGAGACACAATAAACGTAGCCAAGCTAGTCAACCTTCTCAGTGCATAACCTTTGAAAAGGGGAAAAACAGGTCTGCAAAGGTGAGCTGCAGGCTGAACAAACAGGAGAAAGTTGGATACTCTTTTTAGCAACAGATGGAATAGCCCTCAAACACTGCATGTTAAGCGGCAGCAGTAAACACAAGTTTTTCAGAACAACAAGCATCACCTGCACAACTTAAATCAGATTATGACCAGCCCCCACGCGGAAGCATAAGGGACCATACAGGTCCACAGGATTTACACTTCTGTACAGGAACTTAAGAGACTTCCTTGCAGAGCGCAAGTCGCTTTCATTTCCTGATGTATTGGAAACCAGAAGTCTGAAAAATAATCTGGTGAAAGATGAAAAATCTATCTGTCACTGTGCCTGAAATTCTACCAGCCTGTTGCTTGCAAGTGAGGCAGGCCAGGTAATCCACTTAAAAAATAACACAGCTCCTGTGCTCAACAGGAAATCCTGAAGCAAAACTAAAGTGAATAATTTCATGAGAAATCTGCCTCAGACTCATTGGCAATGCAATACTTACTGAAACATCTGCTAACAAGCCTCGAGGTTCTAGAGCCAATTGTTTTTTATTTTTTCCGCCTGCACCAGCTAAAATGTGTTATCTCTCTTGTCCAGGACCTGACTTTGGCCACCTAGGACTACAGCTTGGATGCTCACTGGACTGCTTGCATGTTACCAGTGAAAGGTTACACCTCCAGGCTGCACCTGGGTTCTTGAGCACTAGTGCATATTTCTGTGGGGACAAAGTGACCTACCAGACACAAACATTCTCAATTTGGTGAGACAGGTTCACTTCTACCTTGTCACCAGGGAAACGCCGCCGGGGACTCTCTTACTCTTCAGGATGAACTACTACCACCAGACTTGCAGATCAGTTGCTTGTGTGTTTGTCACAGTGAGACCAAAACATGCAACTCCTTTCTACTGCTAATGTAAGTCATAATAATGTAGTCTAAGTTATTTTCACAGTTCAGCATCAGTTTAAATGCTGGATAGGCTATCAGGTAGCTCAGACAGCACTTCTTTAAGTGAAAGAAAGTGGCATGGTACCTGTTGTTCCTCAGGAGTACATCTTACATCAACACCCAGCAGAGAAGCTAGAGAAGTACTTCTAGCCTCCTTTGCGTAATAATCAGAATTCCACAATTCACAGTGAAAATCTGCTTCAAAATATGTGTGGATATTCAAATAAACACAAGCAATATAAGAAACAGCACCGTCTCAGCTTTGACAAAAAGGCTGTAGGAACTACAGGTGACTAAATCCATCTCGCTCCATGAGTAAGGACTGATTCTGATCTGGGCTGTCCGCGATTATAACTCAACTCCAATGAAGTGGGACATTACACACCGTACTGTTCTGCCCAGGAAACCACGCTGGCTGTCCATTGCGTACAGAAGCGTCTGTCAGTTTCAGGCTCATTGAGACACAGGCATGTTTTCTGCAGTCATTCATAAAACCTTACACATGTTAGACACCTAAACCTGTTAGAAGTTTTTGGGGAATTTTATTGTACTGCTTGAGGTGAATTAAACACTTGTGCTTGAGTATTTTTTACAAAGTAATTAACGAGCAGTGCATCAGGCAGAGTCCTGTGGCCACAAGCAGTCCCAGGAGCAGCCCGGCACTCGCCAGTTGCCCCCAGGCCCTGGCACCAGCACCCGCCCCGTGAGCCAAAATATCTCAGCCCCCCGTGGGGCCACCGCCAGCCCCAGTCTGAGCGCTCCCACCCCAGGATGGCCACCAGACAATGCTGTGGCTGCTCCTTCTGCCATCACCAGGGGAACTCCAGGGAGTCCCTCGGCCCCCGGCAGCCCCGCTGCCAGGCAGTTTCACCCCTCTGCAGCCGGGCCTTCCTGCTCTTCACGGCAGATCGTTCCTCCGTCACAAATCACCACTGCTGAACACTTACGATTTTAATTTCCCCTTCAGAGTAAGAGTACTTTTAAAGCACAGCTCCTTCCAAAGTCACTACGAGCTAGACCGCTGAAAGCTCCTGTAAATCTTTTTTTACACACACGCAAGAATTGCTAAAGCATTTGCTTAGAGTCATACAGCAAGATTGGTAGAATCTGGCCTCAAAAAACCCAAATACGCAAGACTTGAGCCACATCCAAAGAATTAGGCAATTTCACTTTTTCTGCAAAGGGCAATGAATTACATATGCCAGTCCTTTCTTCCCAGCATTTACTCTCATATTGATGGCACTTGGCACAACCATCTGGTATCCTACTCTTCTTCCTTGCTAAAAAATTCTACTT
>Ga0065711_1042302_pt1 | contig 15482 bp, 10 predicted proteins | sample Hoacrofraction12_FD_59098 | JGI IMG/M metagenome (GOLD analysis project Ga0065711, IMG submission 59098) | Hoatzin crop microbial communities from Cojedes, Venezuela - Epithelial fraction 12 v2 (version 2) | ecosystem: Host-associated > Birds > Digestive system > Esophagus > Crop | place... | reverse complement strand
CTGAGGGTGACGGAGCACTGGAACAGGCTGCCCAGGGAGGTTGTGGAGTCTCCTTCTCTGGAGATATTCAAGACCCGCCTGGACAAGGTCCTGTGCAGCCTGCTGTAGGCGACCCTGATTTAGCAGGGAGGTTGGACTAGATGACCCACAGAGGTCCCTTCCAACCCTTAAGATTCTGTGATTCTGTGAAAATTGCAGGCATCCTGAAAGGAATAAATACAGTAAATACACGGAAGATGAAGCCAGATAAAACTCTGATGGAAGTGTGAGTTTTGTGTATTTAATAGTGCAAATTTTTTACTATTGAAACAAAATATCTAGGATAAAATTGTTCAAATTTTTGAGCTTAGTACAAAGCAATACAAATTACTTCCAAGGGCTTCGAAATCGTAGATGAATTGAGTGTCTCCTGATTTTGTAAAGCTCCACAATATGTGGTGATATTATTATTGAATGACTGGTATTCTGCTTTTTGTCTTGTCGAGATGTTCTCAGATAAATTAGTATTCAATTCTATATTATATATAATTAGTATATATATACACTAATTATATAAATATACCATATATATTATATAATTAGTATTCAATGTCTATAATGTCCAGGCTAAGAGATCAGTTTGTGTAGAACATTTATTTGACCAGAGTTGAGCCATACTCATGTTTGTTTTTCTTAATGGTGCAGGCTTATTGGAAGCACATTTGCAGTGATGCATGAGGCTAGATTTGTATTACATACTGTGCCACTTGGCTGCGTTGCATCACATCAAAAGTTACAAAATATAATAGCAAAGCCTTACCTCAAGAAAATGCAGGATATCAAGCATAACAAGCTAGACAGATGAATTTAGAATACTTATTCGACTGAAGAATGGAATCAAACACATGCTCAGGAGCCAAAAGCAAATTCTTTCTGAGGTTTTATTGTAAAAGTCCTATGCTTCTGAACATGAGTGAATGAACCTAATAACCAAATGACAACTAGCATCAACTTGGAAAGGGGTGTGCCTTGTTCTCTCTTCTTTCCCTGCTATTCCCTCCCTCTCACCAAAATGCCGCACTAAAGACCCTTCTCACCTTTTATTTCATTTGATTTCAGTGCTTTCTAGACTACACAGTAGTGTAGTGTCAGTATCTTTTTCACTAGGAACCTATACTTGTGCCAGTCTGGCCATACGCAAAGCAAAGTAGACGCAGAGATTGCTCTTGTCCTGTGTTCCATTGTTTTAGTTCTTGACTGAATTTACAGTCCGTTCCTACTCAGTTTCTCTGCCTGTTAGTTACCCTTTGAGTTTGCTACTCCATAGTGAAAGACAGTTACAAGATATGCCACCCTTCATCTCTTCTAATTCTTGATGCTGTAGAAAAAAACAACTAATTGTTTCAGGTAATAACATCAGGGAAGGCTTGTAAAATCCTGGATTTTTCTAGTGAGCAGTACAAATAAAATCTATTTAAATTTTAGAGATAAGGCATTGATTGTTCTTTTCCTTTTCTTTCAAAATACTGATCCAATTATTCTCAAACTGATGTGACTTTTGAAATTCATCTCTAAAGTCTGGCAACAAGCCAGTTTGACAGCTACATTAGTGAAGCCATAATTATTTTATAAAGCTATAGTATGAGTTACACATTTAATCTTTTCTGAAAAGACAATAGGTCAGATAGATATAATAGGAGAGCCTATAATATGTAGTCACTTAAGTTGTGGCAAATGTGTAACAGTTTTGAAGCAATCTTCCCCGGGGTATTCAGTGTGAAGTTTACTCTTTAATGTATCAACATACTGTAGTTAAGCTCTCAATACAACTGTCTACAGTTTATCAAAGGAAATTCCACAAAGATCACCTATGGTGAATGTTTATAGACTTAAATTCCTGCTTTTATTTAAAATTAGCATGAGATTTCTGGTCTTTTGTTACAGTGTTGTAGCTAGTTATTCTAAGATACCAATACATACTTGAAAACTGTAGATATACTTAGTTTAGTTCTGCCAGGTTAGATTACTTTGGGGTAAAGCTAAATTCTGATGTGAAAGTATATTTACATCCTATATGAGGATGAAAAGATTTAAAAGTAAACATAATGTTGCTGAAAGTTATTAGAAATACCAACATGTTTCGTTTTAAACTTTGCATCTCAATAGAAAGCTGCATTTGATGATAAACGATAGTGTGGTCTTCTTGGAAACACATTTGCAGTGACGCATAAGGCCAGGTAGTTGCCTTGTTATGTGCCATAACACTTGGATGAGTTTCATCACATCAAATGTTAAGAAATCTAACAGCAAAGCTTCACCTCAGGAAAATATGGGGTTATTAACCTTTTCAGGTAAAGAGCTTGTTGCCCAATGTTCACCTGAAATAACTTCTCTTGAAACAGGCTAACAACCACCTTTAATTTACAGCAGCTGAGACTAAATATTTTCTTTCCCATGAAATTCTCTACCTGGTTCAATTTTCTTGCATGGACCACTGATTCTTGGCAAGAAAACTCATTTACCAGCAGACATTCAGACAGAAAACCAATGACAGAGTTTTTCAGTTACCTTCATTTTTGTGGATGTAGCAGCAGCCCAGCAAAGTTACCTTCAGTTTATGCTTGTGTCGTGACATTTCAACATCCTTCACTTGTGAATGCGGTCAGCAATAGGTGGGGAAAGATCAGTGAAGTAGTGGAGGTCTAGACTTCTGGCAGTGCTTCAGCTTTCACTGAAGCATGCTTACTTTCATTTCAAGTTGTGGCAAAATATCTGGCCTGTGAAAGGCATCCCATTCATGACATGTGGGGGAAAAAGCTAACTCTATCAGCTGAATCATTCTCTGGGTGAACTTATCTAAGCTAGCCCTTTACTGATGGAAATTATGCCTGTTCTTCACTGAAGTAGGTATGGCTTAAAGATCTCTAAGGCTCTGCAGCTGTGTACGTAGTAAAGGACAAGCAGCTTTTTTGTTAGAGGAATTATTCAAAACAGATACTCTGAAAGCTCTTCAGTGTTCTGTTGGGCTAATAATTTCTCATTTCCCGTCTTTCCCATTTTTCTCTCTTCCTAAAATAATCTACATTCAATAGTGACATTGACAGGAACACCAACTGCCAGTAAATGAAATCTTTGAGATTAGATGCATACAGACTCTGTATCAGACGCAAGCAGGCAAGCAGTGCAGGCAACTGCTTTCCGAAGCAGACATTTCTACTCACAAAGAATAAATAAGTGCAGCAGCAGCAAGACGACAATTTAAGAAGACTGCAGATTTTTCTCTGGTTGGTCGATAAGATGTTCATTATCATAGCTTAACCTAGGTCAATGAATTTCACTTTTATTGGAAATGAGATATTTAGATTAAAAAATGTGAAGTATTTATTGCCAATAATTTTCTATTGCTCAAACTGTAGCTTGACATCTTGTATGAGATTATTAAGATGATCAGCTGAGCATGTCCAGTCAACTAATAATTTTGGGGATGTTTGCAATTTCAGTGAGTGTAAATCAAATTTCATTGGCCTTTTTTATATCATGTTAACTGAACTAGCTTTATGAATAGGTCTAGTCTTACAGTCCAAGACAGATTTGCATGCACTGGTTAAATTTTCTTCCGAAAGAGAAAGTCTGCAATCCCTGTAATCCCTTTTTTTACCTTAAAGTATTCAAAAGCTGTTAAAATAAATGAATCATTTATTAATTTCTTTGTTCCCCATATCACTTTCCCCATTGCATGAAGCAATTGGGGCAATCAAGTGTTTAACAATTGACTTTTTTGTTTGACTATTTTATTCAGTCACTATAAAAGATTGTGTTATTAGATGGCTTTGAAATTATTTGATTGTTGAATAATTCAGCCTTAACTACAATCGAGCTGCAGAACTGCTTCCACGAGTAATGAAATAGGGAGTTATTAATGGAAAGTGCTAGATGAGAAGGCTAATTAGACATAATTTCTTTTAATTCAGCAAATCTGAAGCTGGGCCCCAGTGAAATCTTGGTACTCATCCTGATATTTCTATTGGGATAAGAGAAACTCAGATAAAGGTTGTGGGTGTTGTGCATTTTTTGTTTGGCTTTTGTTGTTGTTGTTATTTTAGCTAAAGACGGAGAACAATAACTTTGAAAAGACAGCTTAACTCCCTAAAAGAAGAGAGGGAGAATACAAAGTAAACAACAATGCATTTCAGAAAGATTTTGGTGAAGTGCTGATAAACTACACTGGAATGTGACAAATGATGACTCATATGGAGTTGGGCAGTGCAATGGCCTTATCTACTGTCAGAACTGTGGCACTACCCTTACTTAATGTTGTAAGTGGTGGAATTGAGCCTATGCCTGTTAAATATGGGCTTAACGCGCAGCACTGAGCAGAGTCCTTGGCCTGTATGATGAGGGTTCCTGGAAACACACTTACAGCTTCCTTACAGGATGTGGGGATGAGGGGAGGGATCCTAGCAACAAGGATTTATTTGAGTCTTTTAATACAAAAACTGCAAGGAAAGACAGTTAATTAAAACCAATTTAAAAAATTAAACCTTAGACAAATGATGTTCTGTGCCCAAAAATCTTTAAAAATCTGCAGCTGTGTACAATCTTATTTGTTTATTGGAATGCTGTGGCCCTTATGGTGCAAACTGCTGATGACCTTACTCAGACCAGCATTTTGTCTGCAAGTATAACATAAATGGGAACTATTTACTCAATGGCTGTAGTTCTTTGTTTCTTCCGGTCAAGACAAATGGTTTCCACACTTGATGATCAACAGTCGAGTGGATGGTAGTGGTTTGGGCGTGTTCCTCTGAACTGCCACACACAAGCATGTACACCTGACTATAACTACATTGTGTAAATTGTCCTTTCTAAGCCATGGGAGATGCGTGGGGTGGAATAGCCTACTCTGGCACAAATACTACAATTTTCTTCAAAGGTACAACTGTTTCCTGAGTCTGGATGCTGGTGAGTTAGGGTGGCATGAGGGAGATAATGTATTGTAAACCTTCTGGTAGCAATATAGTCTTTCGTTCTTGGGAATTATTTTTAATCTTCACAGGATTTGTGGACCTACGGTACTTGCTGCGACTTGCGGAAAGACACTCGAAGGACAAAAAGACTCTGCTGTGTCTGACCATCAAAGCTAGGCTTGTAGTCCTCATTGCTATAAAATGTGGAGAATTTGCTGGTAGAAGTCCTCTTCTGCCTTGCCAAACAATGGTAATATCATTCTCCTTTTACTCTCAGCCTCTGAAGGCAGATACTGTTACTGGTTACCCTAGCTGCTTGGTGGTAGCTCTCGATGACAGTTTAGGTAATTTGTGCCTTTCTTTGATTCTAGCATTTTAAAACAGATGCAGTTGTAGCTTTCTGGTGTAAAGATGAGCTTGAGGTCAGAGTGGTTGCTAAGGATTCCCTGTATCTCTTTCCCTTCTGTCATTGGCTCCAAATAATTACTGCATTTCACATACAGTGAGAATGGGAAGGAGAGGAAGGACCTCAAAAAGTCATTTACATCAGTTTTTTTACTTTTTTTCTCAATTTACTGGCAGTCTGGCCATATCAAGTGACTGTGCCAGGAAATTTGTGTTGTGCGGAAGTTTCATGGCTGTTTGCATATATTTTTACTCTGGTACCTTGGTTGTTCCCCACTTAAGGAGAAGCTCACTTCTGAAGTAGTTTTTCCACTTTTGCTGCAGCTTTGTAATGTGATGCTGCTAGTCGCACTAGGAGTCTGTAAAGGATTATGGGGAATACGAACACCACTGGTGCAGGAATGTGTTCAGCAGCTAAGTGAGCAACTATACCCAGTAATGTAATGGTAAGGGAAGCTGCTTAACTCAGCTGTTCATGAGATATGCAGAGAGGGTAAAATGTACGTATGCATGTTTTTATTTTCTGTACACGGCTGGTCCCATTGTGGCTATCTTGTACTATACCAGAGACAGCTGACCTCATTACTGAATTTTGATTCAGACTTTCTGGAACTTTCAACTATTTTTGCCAAGTGAGGCCCAGCCTGTTTATTTAATAGGTAGATTAGTTGTAACCTCTAACTAACTCATTGAATTAAACTTGGACAAAAAGGCTTTCTGCCTCTGCTTCTTAATTCACTTAGAATACTACAAAAAACTCATGCACAACAACAAACCAAACCAACCAACCATACAAACAAAACATTAAAAAATCTAATCAGTTTTTGGTCAGGGTCTTCAGACAATTCATTTACAGGAATGGAATTTCTTGCTGTTCTGCATACATTCTGTTCATCTCGACTGTAAAAGGACATAACATTGGTACAAAAGATCAACCATAAACAGAAGAACATTTCAATGTGACTAAAATTGACCACGTGTAGCCATAGACCAACAAATAGAAGAACATGCTGTGTGCCTTATGTAGAGTCAGCTGCCATTTAGTTATATTATTCAGTAATGTTTTGCGGGATGTCTGTAAGAGCAGATGAAATTTGTGTTTTTCAGTGTTCTTGAACTGTTAGGAATGTAAGTTTCCATAGAAAGGCTAAATTTTGAGAAATGCTTGTGGGAACTCTACATAAGGATCTGCACAAATTAACATTTCTGACTTGGACTTTCCCATATTAAAAGAAATTAAAATGATCATTCACACTTTGCTAGAGCCTAATGTACTAAGTGCTTGAGAAACTTAGGGTTCATAGATACTAAACGAACAAGGAAAGAAGGTAACAGACTGCATGTAAGCAGCTCTAGTACTGCTAGCACAGCATTCAATAGACAACACAATTATTTTGGCATGTGTTTAGGGGAAAAGCAGTTTGTAGGCACAGGGACCATTCATTTTTCTGGTAGCCAGTCCACTTGAAATTTGAGGGTGTTTTTAATTTTCTGCTGTTAGTCACCGTCCATTCCCAATATTTGTGTAGACAAGTCTTTATCTCTTCACAGCAGAATATATACATTGCAGATGATTCCACTGGCTTCCAGGGAAGGAGACACTGCCTAAAAATGACACAGAAATATCATCCAAGACTTGTAGGAGCAAGGGTGAATATTGTGTGAAGTAAGGAGGGGTAAGACTGTAAGCCTGAGTGCAAGATTACCATGGCTCTACTAATTCTCTATTTACCTTTGCTTTTATTAAATGATTTTAGAATTGACTGGGGTAACATACTCTTTATCCATGTTACATACAACCTGCTTTTAAACAAGACATGCAAAATAAAATACTGCACCGAGCAGGTCCTTAAAAATGCAGACTCCTAAAAAGAAAGATCGTGATTGCTCAGTTTGTCCCATCCTGCCTGCTGAGCCCGTATAAAATTTTGATTGGAAACAACCAAGGGTGTTTTTGCCTTTATTTTCAAGGTCTGTCCAGAAGGTGTATGCTGCTGCAGATCCAAGTGACTCGGAAATTTCTTATAGCTTTTCTTAGGAAACATCTGACCAGTTAATACTACTCTTTTAGCACAGGAGAAATATGCTCTGGTTTAAACCCAACTGCTCTTAGAAACTGGATAAATCCAGCAACAGTTATCTATTTCTTGGAAACAACATTTTGCAAAGAGCAAAATATAGAGTGTTCTAATTATCACCAAAGTAATTGCAGTGTTTGAACTATATACAGAAAAATTCTATTAGTATGAACAAATGGGTAATTTTTCTGTTTGCAAATGTTATTTAAACAGTCCTGGATACCAGCAAATCAAATACACTTTATTAATGTCCATTATGGAAATGGGTTAAATGAAGGCACAATGATATTTGCCTTTGTCATTTGTGTGTCTCATCTCAATATTGGGTAATGGTCTTATGCCATATTCTGTCTCTCTTTTACAGCAAAAGTATTCTGAAGTGCTTAACCTTTCCTTGGTTTTCCACACTATGTGGCAAAACTCTAAACACCGTGGTGGCCTGTAAGGTTTAAAAAACAACAACAACAAAAAGGTACAACAGCAAACCCACAAAAGCAGGACATGAACCAGGAGCATTCACCAGCTGTGAAAATGGGCATGTTTCAGGTTGTTTTGGAGAAAGCAGTCTCATCAGTTATCCAAATGAAAAAGAGCAGCCATCACACGTTAGAAAATTTCAAATAAGACAACTCTCTCGAGGTTTTTGATAGAGGACCCAACAAGGGATCAGGAGCCATCCTTAGCAGAGTATTGGTCTTAGTGTGCCCATGTCAACTGTCTTCCAGCAGCATCTTTCTTCAAAAATATGTAAACCCAGTTTGTCTTCTATGTCTTTAATAGGAAAAAATCTACATGAAAGCAGTGCTACAGGGCCTGTATTATGCAAAGTTGTCAAGTGAATAAATTCTTGTGGCTTGATTCTAACAGGTAGAATGACTTACTGTGGAACAATTTGCTTTTACCCTCATGATTTTGCTTTTAATAAAACAAAAATATTTTTAAAGCTTGAAACTAAAAACTCAGTTAAACATAACTCCTGAGCTGTCTTCTTAGAACCAGAAAACCCAGTTTTGTGGTACAAAAGTAATAGCTCCTCAGACACAATAATCTAATTTGGAGGACTAGATTAGTGAATATTTCTTTAATTTTTTTTTCTCTTGGAACAATTTGTTTTTACTCTCCATTATATGACAAAGTTTATTTACTATACTCTGATCCTGTGATGAGAGGTAGTGAGAATCTTGAGTGGTGATGTAGAAATAAGAGTTTAAAATTTATTATCCCCCTCCTTGCTCCCTCCCACCCCCCAAAGAAGTCAGAAGGGTGGCTTTTTTTGTGGCTTCTTTTGGACTTTTATTTTTCTTTCTTTTTTCAAGGATATGCAAACTATCTAATTGTACATTTCACAACTTTTACTGTACAACAATGTTTTTGGAAAGGTTACAGTAATGAACAATACATTGATAATTCAAGTACTTTTATTTAAAATATCGTTGGGGTGCATAAAATCCCATTACTTGTGAAGAGGAGGAAATGATAGGTTGTAAGAACCTCTGCAGTTTCAGAAAGTATTCTTTTTTGTGGGGGTCTGTTTCTTTTTGTGAAATATCATTGGCTTTTAGTGAATTCTGGGGTTTGTGAGGGGTTATTTTTTCATTTTTTTAATAGGCTAATGTGTTTCTTTCTAGTTGCAAGTAGCACTGTACCTGTGCATCAAAATCTGCAGGAGCTTAAAAATCTGACTTGTTTAAGCACCTCAAATTGTCAACAAATCAGTAAGCCTTCAGTATACACAGTATCATGTATGCAGAAAAATTCACTCAAATTTAACAGCAATGGAATAACAAATTTTATAACAGAAACTGAATGAAGATGGAGATATTTGGAATAAAGTTGCCTGGTAAATTTTGGGTTTTGCCTTTTATTTGATCTATAGATTTTGTAGTTGATGTTTGTGTATTTTAGCCTCTTCATGTCTATAACCATCAAAAGTCAGTCAAACATAATGCAGCCCTAAAGTCTTTTGTAGTAGTCATTTATTCATTAACAGATACAGTACAGACATGAAAAATGTTACTTTTGCTTGCAAATATTCTGAAACATAGAGGAAGGATTTAGTTAAATAGTTTTTTCCTTTCTATTGCTAGGCAAAGAAACTGATGAACTGATCTAAAATTTCATTCCTATTGGAGAATAGTTCAAGAGGCAAAAAAATTCCCCATCATCCAATAATATGTAGTGCATTCTAGAGACACCAGAAATCCAAGGAAAGCTTGTGTCTAAGCAGATAATGAAAGAAACTTAAGCTTTGACAAAAGAAGGTGACTGCACTTTTAAAGTGTTGGTCAGTTAGAATGACGTTCAGTAACATATTTCGATTACCTGTAGAAGTCTTGTTGCATAGGTCTACAAAGAGAGCGAAAAATGCATGGAGAAAAGCAAATATTGAAGTTTTTTTCAGTTCACTGGAAAACTGTGAAGTGAAATACCCAACAACAAATGTCAGTTAAAATTGAGTGAGTTAGTACATGTAGCACTGTGTTGAATATAATGTCTGTCATGAGGCTTTTCAGACCTGTTATGCTTTTTCTTAAAACACTTTAAAATAAGAACCAAAGAGAAACAGCGTAAAATTCAGATATGAGCATATATTTAGCTTTGAAAATCTTGAGAACATATGTAGAAAGACAGTATGTTAACCTTAATAGAATATACCAGTTTCCAATCTATTACTCCTTCCCTCGTTCACAGATTGTATCGATTTGACTTACAGTGACTTATAGACTGAAATTCCTGAAGCATAGGTGTGCATGCTGGGGAGACAGAGGAGGGTGGGTTCATAAGACATACTGAATCCCAGAACAGACATAATTTTAATGTAGACAATGTCACTCAAAACCCGAGAAAAGCAGGTGAAAATCCTGCTCCCTGCTGTTGCAAATAATACTCAATGGTCAACCCTCTCTATGTTAACATAGCAGGCCAGTTCAAGCTAGCTGATGAGTCAGCTTCTCAGTGAGAATTAAATGGTAGGTTACCATTGCCCTGTCAATACTAATTGGAATTTTCAACTAAATAAGTGCAGGTGATTATGTGTTAAAATTAAATTTTACCTTTGGTCAAATGGACAAAAGTTTCCCTTTTGAGTTATACTACAACCCCCAATCTTTATAGAAAGTTATATGTGTACCTTGTTCAACACTTAGAAAATCTCATAGGCATATTAAAGTCAGATGGTACCTGAAAATCTCTCAAAGCTTATAAATATTGGAATATGCTCTGAAGACCATTAAATTTGATGACTGGTGGGACAGGTGCAACGTATTTCAAGTGCAAGTGGCAGATTTCATTATATATGTGGTTTTTTTAAAGTACCTTTTCAGAACCCTCCTCGCATTTTAAGAGGATTAATTGATAAGCCACCACAAAGTCTTAGGACTAGTTTGCATTTTGCAGGTTGGAACCAACATCCTCAGATTAATTCTGGGCCAGTGCAGGCTGCAGAACTCTGGGACATAATGGGCTTTCTCTGTGAAACACTGCTTAGTAACTGAGCAGCTGCCAATGGCTTTTGTACTGCCTTTGGCTTCATTAATTTATGAAGTGAGACTTCAGACTGTGGGCATGGTGAGAGGAGGAAGTAGAGTTCAATGCTGGAGTGGCAAAAGCATAAATGGTCGTGTTGGAAAGATCTTCCACCCAGCATAAGCTTTGAGAAATATTGTTGCCTGTAGAATGAGTATCCAGCAATGTCATTCACAGTGAATTTATAAGAAAGGTGGCAGATATATGCCCCCACATGGAGAATCCATTTCTTTTCCGTGAATCTTCCTCCAAAAAGTCAGTTAAGTGAGCTGAGATTTAACCACCTCTTCTCTGTCAATTCTCACCCTTTTAGGAATGTAGATCTTATCACTTTATTTTGCCAGGAGACACAGCTTCCTCTGCTTAATTTGAGATGTGTAAGACTCATCTGCAATTGACACCACATTCATTTTGTGCATCGCAATAAGCACTGTTTAGATACAAAAGAATAGATACCTACATTGCTGCAAGCTCTGTTTTTTTTTCTAAAACATTGGCTTTCACGTGGCTTCCTTTCTGCTCAGAAGTCAAATGGGTGAGCTTTTGTCTGCCTGTAAAATTGCATAAAGATGTGCCAAGCATCTGTTTCTTTAATTTGAACAGTAACCCCTTATCCTATATACTCATGGGAGTGTTCATATAAACATTCTACTCTAGATTAATACAAAGTTTAATATGTAGTCTTCTCCTGTACTCTTCTCTTGATGCAATATACTTTATCATAGAACCTAGGTTCTTCCTGAAGACTACTTCAGAATCCCATGCACCACAATATTTTGAGTGCCATCTTGACTATCACATTAAAAAAAGAAAAAAGGAAAAGAGTTTTTGCTTTTTGTACCAAGCAAAATTTCTCTTTTGAGCTAATGATAAAGTCTGTTCCATAGCCTACATCAGTTATAATGTGCTAGACAAAATCCATAATGTGGATCCATAATCAGATAGCTCAGTTATAATTAGCTTGACACAGCTCCTGTTGCTGACTTTTGCCGTATGCTGGAACTTGACAAAGAATTTGGCTGATATGATTATAATGTTCTAACTACAGAAGCATAACTGCACTGATGTAATCTCCCACTACACCATCAGGATACTCCTTCAGTATAAAAGTGGTTCTTTAGACTAAGCAGAATTTCCTGTTAGTTATCATAAGTTAAGCTGAAACTGATCTGCTTGTTCTGTAGCAAATGTTCATAGAAATCTTTATTGATGATAGTAGATGGTAGTACAAAGAAGTTAAATTTCTACAAGCTGAAAGGCATAGATAAAGCTTTACTTAATGTTTTTAATCATTGTTATTGCTTAGGAATATATACATAATCATCATTAAGACCTGTATTTCTGAAGAGCTGTCCCAAAGTAATACTGTTTTCAAAATGCTTGTGGTGTTCGCCATTGCTAAGATGTAGAGTTCTTATTTTTATGAACAGCAGTTAATTGAAAATGTTTCCTGTTGTTAGCCATTATATTACTTGGTACTCGGAGTCTGTGAATTCATATGATTGCCAACATATTATGCAGTATGGACAACTCCTCTGTGGGATACATGAGTACGTGCCACGAAGAGAACTTTTTGGGTATCTCCCCACTGCCATCTCTATCCAACAAGTTTCCCTTATGTTCACTAACCTCTTTATGAAATCTTTGTAGTAGTTTGCCACCAAGCATATGATGACACTTCACATTCCCCTTTGCTTTCAAAATCTACATGTTCCAATATTACATAATTTGATGCTGAAGTCCTACTTGATTTTGTTTGGATAAAATAAGATTTACAGATCCTTTTTTAACTAAATGTAGTGTGCTGTGACCTGCTTGTATCCGGAACTGAATTTATTTTCTGCTGACTGACTTTAAAGAGAGAACACTATTTCTAGTACTTTTTATTATACTCTGCCTGTTTTCTTTAACTAATTTCTACCTTGTCTCAGATAGTTCATATTGATTTTCTTCTTAAAAAGTGTGAAATGTTCCGGGCCCTGCACGAATTGCCTATGTCAGTCAATACTCTGTAGCGGCAAGCACTAATATTCAAAGTCTAAGCTGTACATAGACAATATTAGAAGCTTATTTATTATTTGTAACACCATTAAACAGTAGAAGAATAGTTACTCCTCTGTTTCAGCATTCTTTGTGATACACATTTTCTAATGAAATCTGCTTTGAAAACGTATTTTAGCATTCTATCATAGAAATTAAAAGGTAAAATATCTTGAAAGAAGACCTCTGGGTAAAGTTATTCAAAAGTACAGAATAGGAAATTGGGACCAAATTGCTCACCAAAGGTGTCAGTTGAACCAGAAGAACAAGGCTCTTGGTTGTTCTCCAGCATCTATTCTGGTTTATTTTTTAATGCATGTAGTTGTCAAACCTGTGAAGAAAATCTTGAAAATAAGTGTAATTATATAATTAATGTCCATTTGAATTTTTATGGAGATTGAATAATTGCTCCAAAGTGGCACTGTCTAAATTGTTCCTTTATGACAAATATGGACAAATTGGGCAAAGGCTTGCAAAAGTCTAGTGTGAAAATTATGTGTCTTAACATTTAATATGAACTTTAGTTAATGACCTTTATTTAAATAAATGTCTGAATATATTTTGTATTTTCGAAAATTGTGTATTGTTAGAGTGTCATAGTGCATCATTTTCACATGGGAAAACCAAGCTTATACAAATACACGGCTCCATGAATCACCCAGGCTACAGCTCCATAGGGTGACACATCAGCAAGTCCTTACTGACTGTCTCAAACCCAATTACTTTCTTGTGATGGAATATTTCACAACAAGAAGTGACACTTTCAAGAAAGCGTTCATGCAAAATCAGCTTCTTTTTTTTGGCAAAATATTTTTCAAGAAACAATACTCTGAAGTGTTAAACAACCTTTTAATTGCAATGGATACCAACCTGTATGTCAACAGGATATATTTCTAAATTGTTATGAACAAGCTTGCCAAAGTGTGCAAAGTGCATTAAGATTTATCCTATTTCATATACACCTTTTGGCTTGCTCTTTAACAACATTTGGGAGAGTTTGAAGGAATGTGCATACTTACCATTTAAAACCCTTTTAGATTCAGCTACTGTTCTTAATGTAGGTAATACTTAACGCATTAAAATCTCATTTGATTGCAGTAAAGCATTGCAGTCCAAAACCTCTTGATAATACAAAAATACATCCATAAAAGTTGATATGATCAAGACACAGATGCATGAGGAATACTTATAAAACAGCACTCATAATAATTCTTCCTTTTGACATATTGCGTGTTTCAGTTACCTTTGTGTGTGATAGCATTGCTTTTCTGAGGCAAAGCAGCAAGGTAAGTATTATTTAAAATACTAATTACTTGCTTTGAAGCTCAGTGTTTATATAGTTGTCCTAAGCATATAGAAAACTATTTTGAGTTATTTTCTAAATATTGATTCTTTCTGACAGTTCACGTGAAACTTATTCAGAATTGATTTACGAAACCGTCTGTCCTAGTGTTATTGATAAACAATGTGTGAAATAAATGTTGTACAAAGATGTCAGGTCGACCTTGGCTGGGTGCCAGGTGCCCACCGAGTGACTCTTTCACTCTCCCTCCTCATCAGAACACGGCGAGAAATATGATGAGAAGCTCATGGGTGAAGATAGAGGCAGTTGAAATGAAAAAAACAAAGGCTGTGTGTGTAGAAGCAAAGGAAAGCAAAAAGATAAACAGCTGTCTACTTTGCCTGGTCTCTCAGAGGATCCTTCTCTTGTGGGGTTGCTGAGGGTTGAAGACAAACAGGTGCCAATCATTACCACAACAGTGCACCAGCAGCAATACTGCACTAAATGGGAGTCCCTTATCCCCATTTGTCATCTGAACCATCACCTGGAGAGTCAAGGAGTGATCAGCAAAACTCACTCACCCTTTAATAGTCCCATATGGCCAGTGAGAAAATCCAACAGAGAGTGGAGACTAACAATAGACTACAGTGGCCTGAAGGAAGTCACACCACCGCTGAGTGCTGCCGTGCCAGACATGCTAGAACTTCAGTACCTGCTGGAGGCGGCCAAGTGGTAAGCTACAATTGACATCACTAATGCATCCTTCTCCATTCCTTTGGAAGCAGAGTGCAGGCCACAGTTTGCTTTCACCTGGAGGGGCATCCAGTACACCTGGAATCGACAGCCCCAGCGGTGGAAACACAGTCCCACCATTTACCATGGGCTGATCCAGACTGCACTGGAAAAAGGTGAAGCTCCAGAACATTGGCAGTACATCGATGATATCATTGTATGGGGTGACACAGCGGAGGAAATTTTTGAGAAAGGGGAGAAAATAGTTCAGCTCCTTCTGAAAGCCGGTTTCACCTTTAAGCGAAGTAAAGTCAAGGGACCTGCACAAGAGATCCAGTTTTTGGGAATAAAATGGCAGGATGGGCGCCGTCAAATCCCAATGGATGTCATCAACAAAGCAGCAGCTATGTCTCCACCAACCAGCAGAAAGGAAGCACAAGCCTTCTTAGGTGTTAAGGGTTTTTGGAGGACGCA
>Ga0065711_1042301_pt1 | contig 15483 bp, 7 predicted proteins | sample Hoacrofraction12_FD_59098 | JGI IMG/M metagenome (GOLD analysis project Ga0065711, IMG submission 59098) | Hoatzin crop microbial communities from Cojedes, Venezuela - Epithelial fraction 12 v2 (version 2) | ecosystem: Host-associated > Birds > Digestive system > Esophagus > Crop | place... | reverse complement strand
CGTTGCTTCTCTGTCCTCTTTTTGCAGTAGGTTGCAGGTAACAGGAGTATGAGGCAATTGCACTCTGTGAAACCAGAAACGCACAGCTGAAGGGTTAGAAAAGAGTTTTTGTAGGGGCTTAGCTGAGTTCCTGGTGCTATAATTATTTTTTTAGGCTTATTAGCAATGTGGAAGTCCTAGACTGAAAAATTGGGATGTGTTTATATGTTTGAAAGTTAGGTTTTCGTGTTTTCTTTCCATTTTAGGCCACATCTAGACTCCTGGTGAACTACCGAGAACCTTATCGCTCCCAGATTTTAGATTATCTGTTCAAGGTAAAGTTGGTTTCACGGCTACAATAATGTCTAGTTTCATGCTGAATTTCTTATTGTGTAGTGTTGGAACTCCTATAGTATATTCAGTACTACTTGAAATTTGACAAACTCCCATTTTGTAAAGCATCTACTTTAATGTTGGTTTTAATCAGAACCTTAAATTTTAGCTGTTGTTTTTGACAACCAGCATCTTGTTCAGGAGCCAGTTGCTTCAAATTATTATTAAAATGCTTTTATGTTTTCACAATATGTTTAAAAATATATTTTCAACATATTTTCTTCATCCATGTGGGCTTAATGAGGATTAAATTGGTTTTGTGGCTAAAATGAGGGGTTTAGCTGTTCATAGTGATTGCAGGAAGTGGGTCTTTGAGACAGTTTTTTTTTTTTGCATACAGATAGTCATATGATGTGAAAACAACTGTGCAGGCTGCGTAGTTTCAACAGCATATCTGTTCCAAACTTGTCTCAAGTATAAGTGCAATGACTCTATAAAGTGTGTGAGTGTTATTGGTTTGTGGGCTGCTTCAGTTAGCAAGTGTAACCTGTGGAGTTGCCCAACTATATAATATGTGGTAAGATTATTGCACTGGACAGTAATAACTTGTTTGCTTTTGGCACTGTAAATTGCTGAAAGACGATGTCGTGTCACTTTCAAGTAGTGTAATCGAGATGGCTGGAGGGGAATAATTTGCTGTGTGGTTTAAAGAATTGGTTTTAAAGGGTAGAATAAGGCATAATATTTGACTGGGGGATCAAAACCTATATTTTTTGGAGACTGAAGCTGTGTGTTACAAATACGAGTTTTCTGAAGGAATCAGTAGGCATGTGGTAAAAGAAAATCTAGTTGAGAACATGATTTTCAAAGAATTTTTGGTATGTTCTTTAACCAAAACCTCTTAAGCTGTCATGAGATACTTGGGAGTGGTATACCTTGCCTTTTTCTCCTTGTCTCTTAATGTCAGTCAGCCTTTGTGATGGGGATGGGAGAGCAAATGTGTTAGTTTGAAATCAGAAATGTCAGGAAGAGAAATGGTAAATTTGGAATATTTGCTTCTTATTTTAAAACAAATTAAAAAAATCTAAAACTTGCAAGCCAAGCAAATTATCGTCTATGCAGCTTTTTTTTTTAATCAAACTACGTTCTTGCATCTTAAAACTTTTTTTGGATGCCAAAAGTAGACTTGGGTAATTCCATGGAGGAGGCCAGCTCATTAGCGGTTATTAAAGTAATGATCAGTTGTAACTTTTGGCTTGAGCAACTCTTAAGGCACTAATGGCCAGCAGAACATACTAGGAGTAGGATCACCTGTAGTTGAATTCAGCCTCACCTGAGGTTGAATTTTATATTCTGCTCCGTCAGCCAGATGCTGGGGAAGAGCATGGTGGATTGGGTTTCCAGTGCCGTGTTTTTTCTCTCTTGCCTTTCTGCCTGTAGTTAGCAGATGCTAACTGTATGTATGCGCTTTCACATAATCAGTGTAACCTTTTACATAAATGAATAAATTATTTACTGAAATATTAATTTTAATAATTTGATTTTAGGAGAAAAACTGAACTTTTAATAACATTAAAAATACTGTTGTGTTCCTCCTATAGCCCAGGTTCTACTTTAAGAGCACTTCAGTATTTTCTTGAGCGTAACGAATTTAAAATCTGCACAGCTGGGGAGAAGTGTGGTTAGTGGTGCAAGATGTGCTATTTATCCTGCTTGATTTCCTTTTGAAGCAGAAATTTGTGTAATCTCCCATTACATCTATAATGGATTGAATTTCCTAGCATCCTCAAAATTGTACACTTATTTAGTGCATTCTTCTTAACAGCAGGATTCTGTTTTTCTGTGTCTCTTTGTTTTTCTAGCCAAATTTTGGTGCTTCTTTACATATCCTCAAAGTAGAGATTGGAGGTGATGGACAATCAACAGGTATGGATTTTGCATGAGCAGAATTTAACTTCTCATTGTAATGATGCTGTGACATGTCCTGCATGTGTCACTTTGGCTGAAGGGTGGAGATACATTCTGTAGTTGTACTGAAGTTGCAGAAAAACATAAACAATTTCTGCTGGCTTGTAGAAGAGAAATTTACACTAGCATTCGGAAGACTGTGCTCACTATCATATGGTTAACAGGTTGTGTTCTAGAGCAAATGACTTCTTTTTTCACCCCAAGATTAAGAAATCTCTAGTAGCTTTCTGAATTGCAGAGCATTTCTTAAACACCAATTTTGCAATACAAACTCTGTAAAACTTGGGTAGGACTAGGTAGGTTATATCTTAAAAGCATGAAAGTGTGAAGACAACTGGTCAGAAGGAATTGTTTCTTTAGTTTAATGAGTTGCTACATTTCACTGGAGTGGTGTTGTCTGACATTAGGCACTGTTTTTTTGTTTTGTTTTTTTTTTTTTTTTTGCCTGACCACAACTGCAAATGAGAATGTCTTGGTGTAATTTGCCTAGCCTACTATATTTACATGTAGGAGAAGCTGTTTAATAACTGCTTGTGATCGGAAACTGAGAAGCAGTAACTAGACTACAGTTTGTGTCTTTACTTCTGGGGTGGGGAAAAATAAAATCTTGGCCAGGTCAAGAACAGACTTAAAGCAGACTCAGTTAATAAATACAAAGCATAGCATCTGTCTTTGTGGCATTTTTTGTGTATATATATATATATGTATATACACACACATTTTTTTAAAGTCTGTGTTTGTGTAATTAGGTATTGTTTTTCATTTCTTTGATTTACTTTCCGTAAGAAAAATTAACATGGTGAAAAGTATTATTCTGGGTTTAAGAGCGTGGTATTTGGTCAAGAAGTTGCTGGTTAGAGGAGAACGGAGTTGTCTTCATGAATGCACAGACTTCTCTTCAAACACTCTCGCTCCTGGCTGAGGAGAATGTTACATACTCGTGTGATGACTTTCCAGATTTTAGAACAGTAAGATGCAGATGTCTTAACACATTAGACTGCAGCTCTTATTCTGACCTCAGAGGTGTGATCAGGAGCCTGTCTGAAATGTAATCAGGAGTCTAAGTTTGGAATCTAGTTGTTGTTCTGTGTCTCTAACAAATAGAGCTTCCATGTAATCAAGTGTTAGTAAGGTAAAAAAAAAAAATCATATTTTCTGTAACAAAATGTGCTGTTTCAGCAGACTTCATTTAAAAAAAGAAGTCTCATGAGAAGAGATCACTGGAACAATTAGGCGTATACCATATTGTTTAGCATAAGTAATTGTTTCAGTTGCGTGCACAAGTTAATTAATTGACTTTTGTGTGTAATGACTTCCCATGAAACACTGATTCTTTTGCACCTTTCTAGTTTGCTTACCTTTGCCTGAGGGAATTCAGTGCATAGCCTTCAATTCCAAAAACTCTTCCTTCAGTCATGGAACACTGGAAATTACAAACTAGGTCTTTTACTATAAAAATCTCTTTTCAGTTACTGAAAAGCTTCATGGCAGTTCCTTTATTTTTTCTTCCTGGACTTGCATTGTGCAAAAGAAACAAAATATAACCTTTTTTGTTTGCTTTTTGATTTAGATATAACATGCCTTTGCAAGTGTAGTGTTTTCTATTTTTTGCCTCTTGATCTTAATGCTACAGCTTTCCTGGTGGTTGTTGGGAACAAGATAATAATGAATATAGATTTAGTATTATCATAGCTAGGGACAGAAAATGCCCAGTTAGTCACATACTGATGTTAAAAGCAGGCATATACCCTTAAAAATGAAAAATATTTAATTTGTGCTAAGTTAATAGGCTAAGAATGAAGATGGCAAGTCTTGCCTGTTCCCTGCCACTACTCATTTTGCTTTGAAATACATACTGAAGAATGTATGAACAATATTGCAGATATGTGCTTGCATACTATAGCGGTGAGGAATACAGAAAACTTTATTATGTGTAACAGCTTATGACACAGAAGATAATTGTGAGCTACCTGTCTGTTTCCTTCCTAGATGGTACTGAACCCTCCCATATGCACTATGAAAATGATGAGAACTACTTCCGGGGCTATGAGTGGTGGCTGATGAAAGAAGCTAAAAAGAGGAACCCCCAAATTAAACTGATTGGTAAATTGCTTCGAGCTTTAGGATTAAATGCTTTTTTTCCCCTCTAACTAAATGGCATATCTGACACTTAATTAGCATATTAATTTTAATGGGCAGATGTTTTGATGTTGAAGTAGAATGCCTAGTATTTGGTAAGCTTGCCTTGATACTTCACTTAATGTGCTTTACTTTGTTACAGTAGCACAACAAGAATGTATGTAACAAGTGAAATGACTCTCTAATCATTTGCTTGTATCAAGTAACATTAATGCTTAGACTGTAGCACAACAATGAACGTAAATGATTTATCATGAAAGCTGAATTTCTGAATAATAGAGTAAAAATAATTGTGAGGGATAAAGTAAACTTGCAGGAAGTATAATCTGTAAATCTTATGTGCACTAAATTCAATTATATGTTCTTATTACAAACCCATCATCCCCTCCCCACTGTAGTGGTTCTTGTCTTCTGATTTGTTTGTCTTACGTAGTTAAGTTGTAAGAGGACTTTCCTATCTCCCTATTTTGATTGTGGGTTGTGTGGGGGCTGTGATGGTAGAAATATGGAACCCTAGATTTTAACTGAAACACTTTACAAAATGTATTTCACACGAAACAAGGGAAGAAATCTATCAATTAAAAAATATTTAATCCTCCCTCTTCCAGGGGTCAGGCTTTGCCACATCCAGCCACAAGGGATGACTTGGTGCAGGATTTGCCAGTCAGGTTCTGTTAGGTTCTCTGACAAGCAGTAAGCTTACCATCTATGACTAATTGTGATTATATTAATTACTTCCCTGTTCCCTCAGATCAAGCTCTCAACAAAGGAAGGAGGGTCTGCCTTTGAATTAGCCTATGGTGTCTTATACAAAGTCAGCTGAAAACTTAGCAGGATTTGGTTAGATTAGTTTGTTGTTCTTATTTGCTACAAGATGCGGTAAACAGCTGAGACTTGGAAATGCATTTTTATGATCCTAATGTTCCTCTGTTATGATCAGATCATTACTTCTTTTGAAATTCATATGCAGGAGAGTAACAATTTCAGTATTGATAGTTTGTCTATAACTTTGTGAGTTTTTATCCCAAAATCTTTGGAATTTTATACCTGTTAGAGCTAATACCATATAACTGAAAGATTGTGTGTAGTTGGTTGTTCTCTAGTAATGAAGGTTTTCTAGCTTAAAAATAAAAGCAGCTATTGGTATGATCAAAATTGATATTACAGCATACTATTCAGTTAAATAAGTTATGCTTCATTGTATTCACTGGAATTTTGGTTTTGAAGTGCGTATCTGCTCCTTTGTTTTAGGTAGAACAAATTACAGCTTGCTGTTGAGGCTTACTGAGTAATGTAGACCAACCACTGATTAATTTGTTTTTCTCTTTCCAGGATTACCTTGGACATTTCCAGCATGGATAGGGAAGGGTGAAAACTGGCCCTATGACTATCCAGATGTCACCGCTTACTATGTTGTTTCTTGGATATTAGGAGCTAAACAGTATCATGATTTGGACATTGATTATATTGGGGTCAGTAAAGCAGAATCTCCTATATATTTCATATATTTTCATTCCTAAGATCTTGGTCATGTCTCTCTTTGTTGATTACTGGAGGTGGGGGGGATGGGAGAAGAAATTATTTTGTAATTGCAGTTTTAGCTTTTTCTGTTGCAAGGGGAAAGGCAACAGAATGTTAACTTACAGTGTTACTGCAATAACGGCCATTAAAGCAGAACCAGTGTAACGGGGCTAGTCTCCCGCCTTCCCAGTTCTAGAAGAAAGTTACCAGAGAATTTGAGAATTCTGAAATCTGTTTGAGTCTTGGGCTTGTCATTTTCTGCTTTGCTTGTTCTGCTTGGGTTTCAGCAGTTACCAGCTAACAAGAAGCATTGCTCAAGAGAGACTTAGTGAAAGTCACCTAACATGACTTCTTGGTGTAAACTGTGGTTGCAGTTTTGCAGAAGGGCAATCGTCTGCATCTTCTTCCATTTTGACCTGCATTATTTATAGTAGAAAAAGATGCATGTGTTACAGTACATTAGAACTACTGTATTGTGTTACCGTGCAATGTATGGAAGTAGCAAATGAATGTCTGAGAAAAATGACATAATTTGGAGATGAGGGAGAGGAGCAGATAATCTGGAAAAACGCTGTTCAAGTTCATTATTTGACTGAGATTCAACTTTTCCTTTTTTCTTCTGATTAAGAAAATGGAAATGAAATAAGCCTTTCAGTAAGTTAACTTTTGATTGGCTCATTTCTGAAGTTACATATTAGCACTTATGGAAAGATGTAGATATATTGAAATCAAATGGACATATGCCACATGCAAGAAACTGTCTGCTTGTACATGGTTGGGTAATGTGCACCTACAGGGGGATACTTTCACCTTTACTGGTGAATGTTAGTCAGAGTGTTCATCTTGTGTTCAGAAAAAAAGAAAGAAAGAAAGTTTCCAACTGTGGATTTTATTGGCCAGGGTACTTGGTAGAAAGGAAGACTAGCATTTTTGCTTTTGAATTTTGAGCTGTGTTTAGCTTAAACACTCTTTCCATAAAAGATGGAAAATCCAGAGCAACAGACATCAGCTAATTTTGTGTCTGTCTGCTTAAAGTATGCTGGATCTCTCTTGTGCTCAAGTATGGATGTAGTCCAGTGTGACTCCTCTACAACCTACTGTAGGTGACCCTGCTTCGGCAGGTTGGACTAGATGACCCACAGAGGTCCCTTCCAACCCGTACCATTCTGTGATCCTGTGAGTTAGAAAGAACTGTAAGTGTCATTGAATAACCTCCTGAAACTGCAACTTTGATATGTAACTTAATCTAGCTCTCCTGTGTCCATGTGTGGCAACAGGGCCCATTTATTAAGAACACACCTTGAAGCCACAATGTGTTTCTTATTGGTTTCTAACAAACTGTAGACCCATTAGTAATAATGTCAGGTGTAACACTGCTAACATTGCAGAGCTCAGGCAGCTCTAGAATTCTTTTGAGCAAGAAGGCCGTCAGTAGACCTTAGAGGCAGATAAACAAGCAACTATTTTGAGCTTTTGTACAGAATTTTCACCTGAAGAGCTAATAACAAAACCAACCAGAGCACTTTCCTCTAGCAAACTGAAACCCTGGAGTTTGTTAATGGATTGTATAATCTTACATATACACAAATAAAATCTTTCATTATGCATTGACATACGCTGATTTTTCTAAATGTCTTTTTACTTTTCCGTTATAGATATGGAATGAAAGGGCATTTAATAGCAAATATATCAAGGTATGTATTTTTTCTTACTTCTCCAAAGTGAAATGTTTCTCTTTGTTATCGTGAGTAAACAATTAGCTTGTCTGAATTTGCCTAGAAAAGGGACCTTAATCCTGCAACCACTTCACTTACTGAACCTCTCTTTCTTGTAGTTGCAGGCGTGGAGTGCTGACAGCATAAAATCGCTAGATTTTTTTTTTTTTCAGTGTGTGTGTGTCTGAAACTGGTATTTTGAACTTTATGTGTCAGTGTATGCTAAATGTTTAGGACCTCTACATTTCAATGGAAGCTCCAGTTCATGCCACTGGAATCATACACATTCATCATCTTTGTACTGGCTTGGAGGTAGTTGTGAGTCCAAGATCTACAATAACTTAAAATTCTGTAGCAAAGGTCCAGTGGGTGTAATACCCTTAAATTATTGCTATTAAACTCCAGGTTCTTATTTTATGAAAAAGTTAAATCAGAAAGCATAGTAAAGTCTCTGTGCTTTTAACTGTGCAAAATTCAACATCTCCTGTTCTAAAAGAGTTGGAGGAACACAATATTTTGCATAACCAGCCTAGAGATATCCCTAATCCCTCACTGCTGCCCTCCTGCCCTGCTTTGATAACTTGCTTCTGTTTGTTGTTATGTTGAAGTGGAATCTTAAGTATAAGCTTCTGCTTTGTTCATTTCCTTGTTGCTGCTTCAAGGCTAAGAAGCAATAACATTACCTCATCTTAAAAGCAAATAAGAGTTACACTGAGTGCATAGAAAAACTGCTGATATTTTTTTTTTTTATCAGAACTCAGCAGGGATTAAATCCCGTCTGCTTAAAATTAGTCAGTTGGTGGCTATTAGAAAAGTTCCAGTTCTTCCAGTTTGTATACACTGGATGAAGTTAGTCGCATCATTTGACTTAGCAACTTCTGTAGTTACTTTGTTGAACAGTTAGTTTTAGTAGAATGACACATGAAATTCTGTACAACAGTTAAACTTAACATTGCAATAAGAGCAAAAAAGTATCTTTCAGTTAAGTACAATTCATGAGGCTGGTGTATATAAAATTCTGTCTACTCCTGAAAACTGAGAATGCACTCCTATAAATAATTTCTTTTAAAAATTATATTTCTAGAATGTAAAATTAGATGAATACCCTTAGAGCTGTTTCTTATGATTTGTGCAGTGCTTTGACTGAGGGAGGGCAAGAAGCACTGGCAGAAAGCTCTATATGCTGGTAGTATACCTTGTGTAAAGAAAAAAGCAATACCTTATATCCAGCTTTGTGGGTATTTCAAACTAATTTACTGGGTCCACTGCCGTCACAGTAACTTAGTTTCCAAGTCTCATCACATGTTAGACCAAATTCTGTTATGTATACTTTACTCCACAACTAATTTCATTAAAGGTGTTTTCGAGACTCTCACTTTTGTAGGCTGCTAGGCCATTAGTTCGTTTTGGACACAGGTTTGGTACTAGAGTTTGAGTGACTTAGAAAATGCTTTGCAGATAAAACACAAATACACTGAAGTGTGACACAGTAGGATATCTTGGCATCTACGTTTTGTTGGGCATGTTCGGTAACAGAACTCTGGTGGATGTGTAGATGCTTCGGATTTTGCTAGTGAACCTACTTAAATCTCTGTGTAAACTTGGTCAGTGGGTGTGCCTGGAATGCTCCTAAAATAGCCCATCCCAATGTGTGTGCAGCACAAACCATAGCTTGACATTTTTAAAGCTCGGAAACAAGTTCATGGAGTGCTCTCTATTACAAAACCCCCTCAGGAACTAGAAGTTTTCTGCCGTTTTCAGCCTTAGGCAATGTGGTTTCCAGGCTTTTATTTTTCAAAAAGAAAAGTGGTTTGCTAATCAGGTATAGGTTAATGGAGAAATGACTAAGGATACTACTAGTCTCCTAAAGGATAATTCTAATCATAGGCAAGTTATACTGGTGGGGGAGGAGGGGCAAATATGCGTGTGGACTTCAGGTAGAAATCTGTTATTGTTCAGTATGTATATTATAAAAGCAAACCCAAGCAGAACTGAAAACACTCATTTGCAGGCTGGAATAAAACAATGCAAGTAAGATGGAAGATAAGTAGTGAAAATTCTTTTTTTAAGCTGCAAATTTATTTTCTTCACTGACTAGATGTCCAGTTGCTTGGAAGGCCTATGCAACTGAACCCTTTGTAAGAACAATCATCATAGAGAGAAGGCACATCTTACTGTAAATAAAATATTTATTTTGCAGTATCACTGATTGGCTCTTTTTTAAAACTGATTTTCTAGCTTTCTGTATGTCTTGTAAAAAATAGAAATGTTCTATTTCACTTGGTCCTATATCATGTCACCTGGAGGCTTTTTCATCTGTTTGTCTTCCTTATGTGGGGAGAATGAGTGTGGAAAGCAAACTGTCATGTGTAGGTGCAGCAATCTACTTGTTAGCTTTTTAAATGCTCTTTAACTGGGACTAAGCTTTTGACTTCTAGAGCTAAACGTTTAGTTTAAAATCTGATCTTATAATTGCCTAAATATTTGCTGAAAAGTATTAGCCTTCCTTCCACTGTATGTTAATCGATATAAGGCTTTTTATGTAACACCTATTTCACCATTCATTCTCTTACACTCTGCAGTGTCATGTAGCATCTATTCTCTAATCAGCATGATCATTCTATTTGCAGTCTGCCATTTCAAAAAAGGTCTATTTAATGAAGTGTGCTATTGCACACCAAACATTTTCTGTAATGTCTGACAAATACATGACATAGATAAGCTCTTGGTTATCTTGCTAAGTTTTTTACTTGTAATAAGATTTTTTAGTTACTTCATCCACTAAGGCGCTAGCTATGTTTCTTATTAAGCAGAAAAAATTAGAAAAGAAGTCAAGATTCTATTGCTTAGAAATTCTTATTCGAGAAGATCCTATTCTTCCAATTATATTTTTAAATACTGTAATCTTAAACTAGCCCTAAAATTTAAGGAGTCTCCGTATATAAACAGGAATACTGGGTGTGGGGGGACCACTCTGAATATGTTATTATGGAGTGCATTTTGAGTGTCTACAGTTCTGTGTTCTTGATACCTACCTTTCAGCAGGGAAGTTCTGCAGCCTTTTTAGTCACTTTGTTATTCTGAACTCTCTATGGTTAGGCAGTCTTTCTGACTGTAGTTTAGATTGCAAGGATCTTACTGTAAGTATTTCTACCATTATGATTTTTTCTTCTGGTAAGCTTTGTGCCTCAAAGGCTTCAAGCAGCTGACCAGAACTTCATTGCTACTTTTCTTCTTCTTAGTAAGTGTTATGTCCTTTAGATCCAGGCTTTCATTGTCACCAATACTTGGACTTTGCTTTGTGTCCTTATTTGACTACACATCAAAATAAAAATGCTTGCTATCCTCCTTCATATTGTCGGAGGGCTATTACAAGATTCGTGCCTATTGATCTTCAGATGGTTGGAGAAAATCTTTCTTATGCATACATACATACAGCAAATAGTACATCATTCCTTAGTATCCAAGATTGGAAAAAGGATTTTAGACTCTGGACTGATGTCCTTTCCCAGGTGCAACTGCATGTGGAAGCTGTTGAAAATACTTTAAGTGAGTGTTCAGATAAAACATGTTTGTATAATAGCAGCTCTGTATAAGCCTGGTTCATTCTTCACTGTTATAACTGGGTATATTTTGCCTGGGTATATTTTGTCTGAGAAGTTCCACAGGCAAATGTGAGAAGTTTATAATCTTTGACAGTGAAATAGTAAGGAGAAGCTGGAAAAAGAGAATAGGAATTCTGTTCTGCTGGCACATTTGATTTCAGAGTTGACTGCCCTCAGTTTTGTTGTAAATGTGCAGTTCCAGTTTTGCGTTATGTTCCTGGTAATTAGTGAGACATGAGAGCTGAGTAGTGGGTAAACTTAAGTATCACATTTACAACATCAAGGATTTTTTTTGTTCTGTAAGATAGCTTGTGAAAGGAATGCTTAGTTGATCTTCACTTGAAAACAACAGATGTTCGGCAAAGATTTCTGTTCTTGTAGAGCTGCATGGTTACAAGGTCTTTTCTATTTTAAAACTTCAATCCTTGTTTTCTCAATATACTTCTTTTGGGATCAGGTTAACTTTCATTTCCGATCACTTGTGGAGGTATATCCACTTCCACATTCCAGCCAGTCATCGTTTTTAGATCCACTTAACGTGATGGACTTTATGATAAATCCATTACTCATCTGTAATGAATTACATGCATGCAGTGGATGCAGTCAGTATGTTGAGAGTTCATGTAGGTACATGGGGTGTCAAAAATAATCCAAGTGATGAAAGCCCATTTTTGTGTAATGGATATCTGAATGTCATAGATAACCCTTAAGTGTTAAAAATACTTATTAGCTTGATCTTAGTTGTCATTATGACTCTCCTTTGAGAAGTGAGAACTTTTCCAGTCCATCTTGGTCTGAAGACAAATGTTTCCACCGATGACTCCTGCAGTTCTTAAATTGTTTTCAGTCTTAAATTTTCATGTTGCCTGGTTGAAGGCTGTCCTTTAAGTGGTGTTATTTGTTACTAAGGTACTTCGACAATCTTTGGACAGACTGGGTCTAAGGAACATTGGCATCATCGCTGCGGATGGAGATTGGAACATTTCAAGGGAGATGATAGTTGATCCCTATCTTAATGATGCTATTGAGGTAGTCGGGTAAGTGTGGGAGATGGGAGGAGTTGCTTCATTTCTGTAAGTAAGCCTTCACCTCCATTTTGAGAAGTTGTATATTCTTATTTCATACTTCCTAGCCATTCCCAATTTTGTCATCATGTGCAGTGGTGACTCACTACTCTTTCATGTCTTCCTCTCTTCTGTCACTTTAGTGCATGTGTAAGGTAACCGTACCACTCCTCCATCATTTCTTTCAGGTGTTCGGTTAGGAACTGTGTTTTAGTCTTAGCACTAGCGAAGGACAGGAGACTTCTAGCGAAGCTGTACGTGCATCTTCAAAGTCAGAAAAACCTTAGGACTGAATTCTTGGTCTGTGGTTAGTTTTAATTTCAGGTGAACTTGAACTTTTGCACTGGAATTTATCACCCTGGGACTTTCCACACTTGCAGCATTCCCTGTGTCCTTTGCTTGAGATCTTTCCGGGCATGTCCTAAAGCTAGGAGTTCCTGTTTGTTGCTTCTATCTGATAACAGATAGTATTAGAAGTGCACACATAGACAGTGAAGTACAAGTAAAAAAAGCATCCAAAACTTGTTTTTGAATACAAACGATCTCAATTTTAGTGGCTAGGAATGCCCACCATTGTAGTTCTAGCAAATGGCAACTTGGTTGTTCGCCTGCACTCTTGCTCTGTAATACTTTCTTACTATCTTGTTTCTGTCAACTGGCTTGCTACTTATTCTGCTGCTCTTGCTTTCTTGGTAGCCTCTGATTTCTGAAAACTGTAAATAGGTTTATAAAAATGATATCATGTTCCCAGTGGAAATGACCTATAGATGTGTAAATTCTTCACTTGCACTGCATTTGTTAACTTCCTTACCTCTGTTGTTAACCTTACTGTGATAAGAGTATGCTTGTGGTCCCTAATGTACCATTTATCCTCATTTATACATAAGGGATGTCGTATATTCATAATGGTTTAAACTAGTGCATGGTCCAAAATTCATAGCAAGTCAGTTAAGCAGGAATTTTATATGTGTTGAGCTTACAAACACCGATTATCTGGAAGTGGCTGCCTTAGTTACTCAATGCTGGCATCATAATTGGTATTTCCAAGTTGGTTTAAAAACTTGTAACTTGCTTAGGTTAGGCAAGACTTGCACCTCAGCAAGTTACAGTGCATTATGAAATATTTTAGTTAGGATTTCCATGCCAGTGAAGCTTGCAGAATTAATGCAGTGTGTGTGTATGGTTCTTATGTCTTTAAGAGGTTGACAGAATCAAGGCTTAAATTGCAACCTAGGAGTACCTGTTTTTGCTTGTAGCCTTTAGGAGCATGGACACATTTTAGTTGTTCTTTAAGATGAAAGTTCTTTTTGTCAGAGGTTTTTATTGAAAAGCGTGTGTTGTTTTTTTTTTTTTATTTTTTTTTTTTTCCCCAATTCCCCCCTCCCTCACTGGTCACAGTTAGGGAAATGTTTCCTGTGCAGTAGTGTTGTAAGAAATTAAGGTTAGTACAAAATGAGAACACCAAGTTTCTCAGCCAATGCTGACTTTAAGGTACCAACCGCCAGAGTTCTTGATGACCTAGAAAAAGATAATGGTAGTTAGGCGTCTGTCCTTGAAATGCTCAGGTTCAGAAAGTTCCTAGAAGTACACTGTATCTCTATGTTTCTTAGATAACCTAGCCTAGTTGTTTGCAAAATCTGCTAGTCAATCTGTTTTCCTAAATAGTCTTAATTTCTTTTCTCAGAAATCGTTTCCTGTGCGTTGTTCTGTAATCGTTTTTAAGTATAACCCTCTCTGTGACTTTTCATTAGTTCTTGTATTTTGGAATGGAAACCTGGCATTAAATTTATATTGTTTTATGTAGAAATTATCAAGATAATTGAAATGATGGCTTTGCTATCTATCCACAAAAAGTAACTGACCTTTCCCTTTCTTTGTGTTTCCTTTCATTGTTTTTTTTCCTTTTCTTTCTTATTTGCGTCAGGCAATCTTTACCTTGATACCATTGCTCCCCGTGGGGCTTTAGCCCTGCTTAAAATACTGTTTGCAGTCTGAACGATATCTAAGGTAGATTTAAGGTAAAGTTTCTATGTCTGTTTTTTCCTTTGCATATTTGCTCTCTGCTGGCTTGTGATTAGAGGACTTTGTATTTTCTCATTAGAAGGAAGGCTATCAAGCTGTTATCATTCAGTGTGTTGCAATTTAATTGGTTGAAGGAATGATCTTCCTTAATGTATTGCTTGCCATTATTTTGTACCAACGAGTCGCAGCACTTGCTGTTGAAAATAGGAATTTTGTTAGAAGAAGAAAAGAAAAAAGCCATTATTTGCTACTAAATCAAATTACTTACCCAGTATTCATAAAGTGCTTGAAACCAGAAAAAAACAAATTGTAATATAGTTAGCTCAAGTCTTAAATTGTGTTATGTTGTGCTTCCTTGTTTTGTTTGCAAGACCATCTTCACTACTGTCTTCCTACGTTATTTCGGTGGGTGCGATTTCTGTGTTTGTATAGTATATATTCATATTGCTTTTCTCCCAGGATGTGTTATGGCTCAGTACCACATCTTCTGTGTTAGACATGGATTTTGTTTGCTGTGTTTAACAAAGCCTAGCTCTATTTGGCAAATCCTTCCTTAAAGGCCTGTATGCCAATACACAATTAGATTGAATATATTCCACAATATTTTTTTCTGATGTTTATCAAGTGTTAGACAAAGTGAAGGTGTTTTCCCATAATTCTCAGTTCTTTAAATTATCTTTGACTTGTAAGTCATTATTAGTGGGCAGTAATTGTATGTTGGGTGGAAGAAAAAAATCTGCCTGCAAGTCAGTTTTTATTTACCAGACAGAACAAATCATATTTTATTTCTAGTTGAACTAGCATGAATCTTTTCTAATACAATGATCAAACAGCAGAAATGCTGCCATTTCAGTTTCTCTTTGTTTTCCTGTCTCCTACTGTCTGTCATTTACAAGAATATAAAAAAACCCATGGTGTCCTGGTTTTGGCTGGGACAGAGTTACATTTCCTCCCAGCAGCTGCTGCTTTTTGGATTTAGTAGGAGAAGAATGTTGATAATACACTGATGTTTTCAGTTGTTGCTATAAATCACAGAATGGTAGGGGTTGGAAGGGCCCTCTGTGGGTCATCTAGTCCAACCCCCCTGCCAAAGCAGGGTCACCTACAGCAGGCTGCACAGGGCCTTGTCCAGGCGGG
>Ga0065711_1042299_pt1 | contig 15484 bp, 10 predicted proteins | sample Hoacrofraction12_FD_59098 | JGI IMG/M metagenome (GOLD analysis project Ga0065711, IMG submission 59098) | Hoatzin crop microbial communities from Cojedes, Venezuela - Epithelial fraction 12 v2 (version 2) | ecosystem: Host-associated > Birds > Digestive system > Esophagus > Crop | place... | reverse complement strand
CCTAGCAACAGCATGCGCAGCCACAGAAGGAGACCAGGATGTGCTACGTGGAACCGGAACTACTGAACTATAAAAAGGGACTCTGGGGGAGGTGGGGTGCGGACCGTTGGCGGAGCAAGAGACTCCCCGGCCGCCCAGCGCTGTTTTGCCTGCTTCATCACTTGCTTAAATAAATTCTATTGCTAATAAATTCACACTTGATTAATTAACAATTGGCTCCTCAATTTGGATTCGTCATGGAAGGCGAGCATCTATAACACACAGGAGTGAGAGACACACAACAGTCCCTGGGTGAGATGCAAAATAAGCAGAGCCTCCTGTTGTTCCTGCTCTAGCCAAGTGTCTTTTAGTTTTATGCTGTGGCCCCACAGTAGCTGACAATATATCTAATGTATCTGATAATCCATTTTGAAGAACCTTTTAGTAATAAATCCTTCCCCTTCCTCCTTATTCTCAAATTCAGTCTATTCTCCCAGAAGGTGGGAATTGTGGGTAGGAGTGCAGACTAGTTTGTTACCCATTCCTGTAAAGTATTGCTAAACCTCATGATAAATTAACAAGACAAATGACTGCAGGAAAAAATGCAAAACATTTGACTTCCGACAATGGCATCAATTGTACTAAGCTAGAAAAAAACCTGCTGTGATAAATCACACAGTTTTTTGAAAAAAAAAATGTGTTTTTTTTTTTATGCTGGGATAGTCACCAGGTACTGGTGGGACAAAGTTTTGTTTTAATTTATGACGTGAAGAAATAGACTCTGTGCTTGAAAATATCTTATGGAACAAGCCAGCTACTCTGCAGGGTCACTACTTCCTTCCTCCAAGGTAGGCAAACTGGGTAAAGTAAAATAATTTAAAAAATCCTTACATATGAGACTCCAGAAAGCTTTTTGAAGTCTTCTGAAATAGTGGAAGTAGTTAGATAAAAATACCAAACAAAATTAGCCTTCTCTGACTAGAATGAGACAAACATCATTCTATTATACTCAGATTTTGGTAATGTATGCAAATATTCACTATACAAAAAATGCATACTTTGCATATAGTCATATACTATAGATAAAGACACTTCAGCTGTCATGCTGAGCCTTTCTATTACAAACACATGATGGCTGGTGACCAGTAGTGTCAAATATGTTGGTTCAAAATCGTAAAATATTAAGTGTTTTCACTAAAAAGGGATATGTAGCCATACGGTTATCTAAAAGCAAACACCTGTTTTAGGTAAGATGATAAAAGAAAGAAACACCTTTAAAGAAGTATGCATATAAAATTATAGTAATAAATTATTGGGGGTCTCTAGATCCACTTTGTTCCACACAAAGATTAATATTTGTCCTGGTGAGGGGTGGAGTGAGGGAATGAGTGAGTGGCTGTTGGGTCCTAGTTGTTGGCTGCCAGGTTAAATTACAACAATGGAAGCATTCAAAGAATGGCATGAATCTGATATGGCACCAGTGTATATTCAGGCCCTCACAGCTTAAGGATGTCTCAGCCCCAGGTTGAAAAACTTGCACAGCTAATCTACAAATTAAGGTCTTCCACTGCCCTTGAGAGCTCACTTGTGTGCCCTTGATAATGGTCTTCATGGCGCTTCCTGTCTTCTTTACATATATTTATATTTACATTCAAATTTACTTTTGAAATTAAGTTTACTAATCTATCATTGAACAGAGTACTTTGGCAGGCAGTGAGAAAGGATTTTTTTATTGCTTAGACTTTCTAATGAAAAGTTTGTAATATTAATGCCTTCTTGTTATTTGGAATTATTTTTCTTCCTAAAAGTGCCAAAGGCAATAAAAGTACACTTTCAATGCTAAAATACTGTACAAAAGGATTTTATATGTAACTACAGTAACAAGATCTCTTTTCCCTGTGGAAAAGACCTATTTTCCTTACCTGACAAACATCACTTGCATATACTTGTTATTCCTGCACGTTCTAGTGATTAATTGGTTGTCTGTGAGAATTATTTGCATCTTTCTTCCCTGTTACAGCATTATTGCCTGGGGAGATTTGGAAACCTCAGTTAATATTAATGAAATAATTTGGGACATGGAGCAATGAACTGACTTCTGCTGCCTGGGCAGTAATATTACTCCTCATTAAAGCTTGTGGAAGTTCATCTCACATTCAATTACAGATGCCTGAAAACTGTTTTCCAGGTGATCTATGTTCCTTAGACAACAGAAAAGGGGGAGGAAAGGATCTGTTTCCCCTCTGGAATTTGCTGCTTTTTTTGCATATAATAGTGACAGCCAGCTGGGAGATTTTGCTAAGTGACTTGTTGGTCAGAGAGATGTCATACTGAGAGATGATGAATGACTCTGGGCTTCTGCTCTAAGATCTAGCAGAAATAATGCAATAGTCTCTAAGGAATATTGGAAGTTGTATCTGTAACAGCTTCAGAAAAGCAGCCACATTTATAATGTTGTTCTAAATTCTAGACAAGTAAAAGCCCTGCTTTTTTTTTCTGAGAGGATAACATTTTGTACACTGTTAACCCGTTTGAATTTGAATCTAATGGGGTTGCCTTTGCTCAGTGAAAGTTGCGGGGCTGGAATTTCAGGAGGAAGAGAGGAAGCAGACAGGTCATACACCACTTGTACCAGTTGCTTTTTCATGTCCCAGCTTGTGCTCTATTAGGAGTTTTTTCTGTAATCAGTAAAAAATATATTGTTCATTTGTAAATACAACAGTTTAGAACTACATCACAAGGCCAATTCTTATGGGTTACAAACAAAGGAGGCAGACAATGGAAAATATGGACTATTTCGAAGTTGAATTTGAATTGTGTTTTGGTTGAGTTGCTTTGTTTTTCAAAAACTGTAAAATTTGACATTGGACTTTTTTTCCTTAATCTGTTACTTTCGGCCTCATTAAAGGCAACACTTTCTGTCATATGCTGTCAAATTTTATGAGAAAACATTTATTCATATTATAAAACATCATTTTATAGTGTCTTTTGGTACTGTATATATTTTTCAGTTAGAAACCAGAGCCTACCTGCAGCTGAAAAAATCAACACGTGCAAGGCAGACCATAATTACCATATATTTTCTGCTGTTAATGCTCTTTCTTTCTTTTCTTTTTTATTAAGAGAGGAAAAAGAATTTAAACATAATTACCTTGAAAGGATTCTAAACTAACATATGCTAAAACTTGGAAATTTTTATTTAAATTCTGGGCTATAATTGAATTTTTCTGTTGTAACAGGAAATTTGTTATACTGTGATATAACTCGGACTACAGAAAAGTTCCCTGAGACAGGTGTTTTAGAATAGAAATTGGAAATTGGAAATGATCATTACAGGCAATATACTTTACATGTATTTTTTCCCTAGTTTAGAGTGAATTCCTTCTTTGGAGGGCAGCCTTCACTGCTTGCAAGTGAGGCACTATTTCTGTCTGAAATACTGGAAGAATTAAAGAATTTCTTTTGAAGTCTCCTGCACTGCAGATGTATCATTAGTGTTAATTGTTGACCTATGCTATAATTTTTGTTATTTGAAAAGGTAATGAGTGTTGGTGCCTTCCGTAGTATTTGTTGTCATCTTAGTCCTATTTAATACTATTTAATGCTTTGTTAGAGCATATAAATATATAGCAGAAATGTATTGGTCAAAGAGCACCTTCAGGTGAAAGAGGAAGCTAAGGAACTGTCTCTTCATAGGGTGTAAACAGCTATAGTACCACTGATCCGCTTGACACTAGAAAAGCATCTGGCTTTCAGGATTAATGGTTATTTTTGTCCACTGTTGTTCACCTTGAAGACTGATAATGCATCTACTACACCTGAAAGGCAAAGATGGAATTGCTTTGCATGGTTCAGTTCCTTTTTTAAGATTTCCAAAGTGCTCATCAACTCTGAGGCCTTTTTCACGTACTTTAAGCTTCCTCTGTTGAATCTGATCCTGACTTTACTTGCAGGTTTAGCAAACAGGTCAGAGCTGTGGCATGTTCGGCATGCTGATGACAATCAGCTCCATACCCATGTAGTCTGGGAAAGTGCTCTAATCTAAGAAGGTGTTTCTGCTTTGATGATAACCTTTTTAAAATTTATGTAACGATTTAAAAACATTTCCAGATGATTTTTGTTTGACTTCTAGAGGATTTTTTTTTTCACTTATACTCCTACTTTTTCTTTTAAACAATACGGTTTTAACAGTTCATTTACAGTGTGGCCTAACTGCTTAAGATATTTAAAAAAATAAATAACTATTAGGTGAAGGTTTAAAAACAATATGCTGAGCACACAGAGCAATGATTTCACTGACATTTTGTGTGGTGTTGGAACAGAGTGGCTGAATACACACTTTCAATGGCTGCATTGAAATGACATACCATAATGGCTCCAAAGGAGCTGTTACAATCTACCCAGTCAATGATCCATGAACTAAGAAGGATTTACTCAATTTGAAACCACTACATTCTAACATTTTAAAAAATAAGCAAACAAACTTTCCTATGCTCTGCTGATCCACACAGAAATTTCCTCCTTTACTCACAGGTAGTGCATCTATCTTTGTCCTTGTAGTTCTCTCTACTCTGGCTTCTGAAGTACTTGAAGGACTTAAAAACGAGAAAATTTTTTAGTCTGCTTTGATATTACAGTCAATGATATTTTAAACTCCTGTGAAGAAGAGTGAGACTTTTGCAAATTAATATATTTACTAGAGATTTTAGAAAAATGAGGTTTCATACCCATCTGAACCGCAAACATGAGAGCAGCTTTGGACTAATTATCGATTTTACCCAGTACTTTTGTTCCCTGTCTGAAAAAGTAGGCTTAGTAACTACTACTACTTTTAACAGCAATTCAGTGAGGAAAAAAAAATCTACCAATGCCTTTGATGTGTAAAGATGCAGCAGTGATAAGAATCATACACGTGTGCAGTTAGGATTTATAGAAAACAATTCTGTGGAAAATCCCTAGGAAGCCAATATACTCCTTGTAAATGGATAATAATAGAATTTTCTGCATGACAATGAGTTTGTCTTCTCCTTCGCTTTAGAGACATGGCACACTATGAATTTTCTAAAAAAGCTAAGCAGGTATGATACCACTGTGTATCACTAGGAGTTCGTTGACTGAATAGTAACAACCTCAAGTATGCAAAGTTTTGTGAAAAATATCTACCCTGCATATGGAATGCCAGTTACCTAGAGGTGAGAGAGTGACTAGTCTAGATGAGATGCCTAAATTTTACTTTGTCAAAAGTAGGTGTTATAACTAAAATATGAGCATGATTAAGATTTTTATATATGCAACAATCAGTGTTTTAGCTTTCCAATAGTCCAAATCATGAGTACAGTTATAATAACATGATGCAATGTATTTTAGATCTGAGTTCAGTTTTTCGTGTGGATCTGGGACAAATATTTAACCAGTACACTCTAAAGAACTGTATATGTATGTGTATAGATATACATATATGTATATGTAACTGTAGGAGGGAAAACCCCTAAAATACTTAGCCTTACTCTAACCAAAATCACTTATCTGATATTTGCACACTATCCACAAACAAAAATTATTTTAGAGAGGACAAAGTCTGATCGGGGATTTTTCCATATTTATTCATGTGAGTGTTGATAAAAACAGATTGATCAGGAGAAAGCTTATCTTCTTCTTATAAGTACTTTATAATAAATATTGTTATACAGCAAAAGATCCCAATACACAGTATTAACATATACAATACTAAGTAATACTGAGAAATAGAAATAATTTTAAAAGAAGATCTTTGATCTCAAGATGTGTTTTGAGTCTTAGGGTTGAAGCAGATGATCGCTGGAGGTCCCTTCAAACCAAAATCACTTCACCAGTCTACGATTATACAATTCATAGGTACTTGGAGGACAATGAACATATAAGAGACTAATAAATTCATAAGACATAGTACACTAATTAATATGCAGAAAAAAATTGCCAGCTGAGCAATAAGGTTATAGGAAAGAGAATGTCAGGATCCTAATATTTCTGCTAATACTTATGTTTCAGATGTTAAAAAAAAATGAGTGCATAAGTTGTCATTAACACTACAAACATATGGAGCTGCAGTACACACACTAATAGTAACAGTCCATGACTTCAGAAATGTACTTAATTTCCTTTACTACACTTTAAAGCTCCAGCAGTTGTAGAGGGAGGTGTTACACAGGAAGAACTGAGAGGAGCATAAAGATTTTTCCAACTTGTAGGTTGCCTGATGCCTGTTTACTAAAGTCTAAAGTCAAAATAAACTATTACTGATTCTGAACAGGTTGACAGTTTCAGTGAAGTACTTGGCTTAAAAAAAATTTCCATCAACTGTGATGCTGGATTTTATGTCCATAACCGGCCTGAGAAAGGCCTTGAGGCCTGTGCTGCTTGAAGCCTGTGCTGCTACAAACCGATCGAGTCCATATTCAGAGTGTCTGGATTTCTCACAATATGTCCTGTTTTTCCAGAAACCCTACACAGTACTTCAAATCATGAGTGCTGCGCATGCAGAATTTTCTTTGTTTTCAAATTGGGTCTTGGAATTTGAGTATTCATAACTTTGGTTATTAGTCTGGAGGTTCTGTTATCAAACTTTTCAGTTTCTTGTGAGAATAGTCTACCTACCCTAAAATAAAATAGTATCCATTTCTAGACTTCTGTAAGAACTCTGTAGAAGAGGCAGAGTTTCAGGTCCACCTCTTTTCCTGGTGTCTGATACTAGAACTCTGTGAAATCTTACTCAGTTTTTGTTGTTTTGAATGAGATTCTTTTTAGTCCAGCTCTCTCCAGTCGTGGTACCAGTCCTACATACTAAGCTTAACTGTATGTGCTTTAGAGCCTGGTAAACCCAAGACAGTGCATTTCTGGATGTTGGTATTAAGTGTGAATACAACCAAGACTTTCTGTTTCACTTAAATTTTATAATTGTAACAATTGTGGGGATTTTTAGTACTGCTGCTTATCAGAAGAACTCTTCAACTACTATAGGCAAAAGTAAGGTGGTCTTTGTACTTTCCGTATGAAGAAACAGCCCTAAGAAAGAGGCTTGTTGAGGATCACCATAATTACTTTACTGTGGATGTACAAGGTTACATAGTGGTATACCTCTGCATGTAATAATTCAACAATATGGATAAGTAATGTAGATATCAACAGCATTAAAATAAGTTTGCACAGTAAGTTAGGTGCCGCACCCTTAGACTTTTCAGTCTTTTGCAGAAACTTTGAAAACTCATCGAATCTATGTATGCCTAAACCGAGTAGGGCAATAGTTGCAGAAACCTTCAAGACTTCGTAGGGATTTGCTTCCCTTTCTTTCGTACTGAGAGATGAGTTTTCTCATAGAATCATAGAATCATTCAGGTTGGAAAAGACCCTTAAGAACATCATATCCATCCGTTTACCTAACACTTCCAACTCCACCACTAAACCGTGTCCCTAAGTGCCACATCTACATGTCCTTGAAATACCTCCAGGAATGGTGACTCAAACCACCTTATCTCACTTGTGTGCATGACGTGAGCAGTGATGTGCTCTTAGGTTAAATCTGTCTAATATTAATAAAAAATTACAAGAACGAAGTACTGAAGCTAGCTGCGACAGGAGTGGAAGGTCATGAAGTTACCTTCTATGTATGCACCTTAAATTTTAAGTAAAAATAAATTCAGAATCAAAACTGTCCAACAGAGGTCTGAGACACAAAACGCCATTTTAAAATGTAATTAACCTTTAGTACTTACATAGAAAATGTAGAAGAATATTCATAATTTTGTCAAACATATTTTCTCTCAAATTCTATAATCCCTGAGGTAGTATAAATACAACATTGCTTTGTAATTACCTTTGTAACATATTACCAAATTTTTCAGAATGCCTTACATGAAAATAATGTAATATTATTTTGAACAATTAATGTTCTATATGTGTGTGAAAGTGTACACATACATGATAGTTATATACAGATCCTGTGTTATATAAGTGCTACTAAAGATAAATTTTGTGTTCTTTCATTTGTATTTCTGAGTTTCAAGAAAAGCCTGCAAACATTATACCAGCACAACTGTTGTGTGTTCTCCAGTTGTGAAAACAAGTTAGTGGATGACATTTTAATGACTTTTTTTCTTTTATATTCATTTTTAAAATAGTTTTATGTAAATGTACACCTTAAAACTTATACAGAATGTAACTTTTTTCCCACGCATTAAAATTTAAACAATGCAGGAATTCCTCTATAAAAAGGTTTAAAAAAAGGGTTTTGGTTTTATGAAAAAAATGATATGTCAAAAAGATACATCAAATGTTGTTCCACAGGCATCATGACAGAGCAACAAACAGAAAACAAGATTTATCTTGCAAACAGGTTTCCCAAACTCTTTGGTTTCATAGTGCTACTTGTGCTGTAGTATAGAAATACTTCAGATCCTTTTATAAAGGAATATTCCTTTTAATAAGGCCAGAAAAATGGTCAGATGTATGGAACACCTCTGCTATGACGAAAGGCTGAGAGAGTTGGGGCTGTTCAGCCTGCAGAAGAGAAGGCTGCAGGGAGACCTTATAGCAGCTTTCCACTACCTGAAGGGGGCCTACAAGAAAGCTGGAGAGGGACATTTGACAGGGGCATATAGTGATAGGACAAGGGGTAATGGCTTTAATCTGAAAGAGGGCAGTTTAGATATAAGAAAGAAATTCTTGACTGTGAGGGAGGTGAGATGCTGGAACACGTTGCCCAGAGAAGTTGTGGCTGCCCAAGGCTGTTCAAGGCCAGGTTAGAGCAGCCTGGTCTAGTGGAATGTTTCCCTGCCCATGGTAGGGGAGTTGGAACTAGGTGATTTTTAAGGCCCCTTCCAATCCAAACCATTCTATGACTCTGTGATTGATTTCCATAACACACTTACGAACAACAGAGGTTTAAGCTGCAGCATAAGGAAATAATCCCTCTGCCTATACCTGCAGTAGTAATTTGGGCTGTGCAGTGGAAGTTGATTTGCTGAGTGAAAGATTTGGGACTGGGTACCTGACACCCACAATATACATACGCTCCAGCAGTCCTGCTTATTCTAGCTCTAGTCTGGCCACATGGACTGAACTCCTCTCAGTGGCTGGAGGTGCACTGCTAGAATGTGTAGTTTAGTTTAATTAGAAAATAATCCAGTCTATGTGTTTTAAGACTACAGGGTGATATGGTCTTCCATCCCAGCAAGTGGGGAAGATTTGGAGATTCACTTCAAAAGGACTCTCCTCATTTAAAGCACTAGGATAGACACCAATTCAGTGTGCTATGGAGACCATCCAGATTTCTGTCTTAATGCATTGTTTTGCCAGGCACAAAAGAAAGAGTGTGGTTCTCTTTGACTGCCTAGAAGTGACTCTTCACCATAACCCAATCAATTTATTTTGCTAAAGAAAGCTTTTTATACACTTACAGGCCAGATCTATTTATTTCACGAAAGCATAATCTGTAGCTTAAAGACCATTCTGATGATAAAAAATAATGAAAATATGAAACTTAATTTATAGGCATAGAATCTCTATGTCCTACTTTTATTACAGTCTCTTCCATTTTTTATATGAGGTCATGATAAGTGAAGGCTGTTTAAATTGTCCCAGTTTTGTTTCTTCCCATCTGATTTTACTTTTCCTAAAAGTTAGCTATGGTGGTTGCTCATGATGCTATTGCATTGCTGCAGCACTAACTCTTCATGTAGCGAGTCTAAGTTTTGCACCATCTTATGTTCAACACTTCATAGCTGGTAGCAACCATTAGCATTTGAGTATGGTGATGAAGCTCAGTCTAAGCACTGCAGAATTCCTGATTTGTCCATTCAGTAAGGAAAATTAAGAACTAGACTAAAAAGAGACACACTGGTCTTCATGCCCTGTATTTTGCACTTCCCCGTGACTGAGAAGCCCATACACAAAAGGGACACAGGAAAAAATGTTGGATACAGTAGAAATAAGATTTTCTTTGATGCCTTTGCTGCTCTGGAGATTTCCTTAACCAACTCAAGGAAAAAAGCCAAAAGACCATACGCATAAGTATTTCATGACTATAAAAGAAAATGGCATAAGGTGCCCCACTTTTTGACTCTGAAAACCTGTTCCCTATGCCACTGATGGCAGGGTGACTATTCTGTTGCACGGTTATTTCTGAGATTCTGAAATTTGCTTTTGTTCTCCACTGGAAGGAAAACAGAAGTCTTTGTGGAGAGCAATATTAGATTGATGTTCAGGACAAATCTAAGGCTTTGAGTGTGGGGTGAGTGCTCTAGTCCCCTTGAGTCTGAGGGGTTTTGAATTGTTTTGAAATGACCAGGATGTGAACTTGATCCGCATTCTTGCATATGTCCGTACCCTAGCCATCAGACACAAGAGTCTTTTTATTTCTCTCTTTCCACTGTGTGTTGGGTTTATGTGGCCAGGTTTTGTCAGAGGGGCTCTACAGGTGTGGCTTCTGTGAGAAGATGCCAGAAGCTTCCCTGATGTCTGATACAGCCAGTGCCAGCCAGCTCCAAGATGGACCTGCCACTGGCCAAGGCCAAGGCAATCAGCAGTGGTGGTAGCACCTCTGTGATAAGGTATGTAAGAAGGGGAGGAAAACTGCGAAGGGAGAGAGGAGTAAGGATATGTAAGAGAAAAAACTCTGCAGATGTCAAGGTCAGTGAAGGAGGGAGAGGAGGTGCTCCAGGTGCCATAGCAAAGATTCCTCTGCAGCTCGTGGTGAAGACCATGGTGAGGCAGGCTGTCCCCCTGCAGTCCATGGAGGTCCATGGTGGAGCAGATATCCACCTGCAGCCCATGGAGGGCCCTACACTGGAGCAGGTGGATGCCTGAAGGAAGGTGTGACCCCATGGAGACCCTATGCTGGAGCAGGTTTGCTGGCAGGACTTGTGACCCCATAGCAGACCCACTCTAGAGCAGTCTGTTCCTGAAGGACTGAACCCCATAGAAAGGACTCATGCTGGAGCAGTTCATGAAGAATTGAAACCCATGTAATGGTCTGACCGCAACCCCCATTCCCTGTCCCCCTGAGCTGCTCAGGGGGAGGAGGTAGAGAATTTGGCAAAAGTCAAGTAAAGCCTGGGAATAGGGGAGGGGAGGGGGGAAGATGTTTTAAGATTTGTGTTTTATTTCTCATTAATCTATTCTGATTTGATTGGTGATAAATTAATTTCCCCAAGTCAAATCTGCTTTACCCATGACACTAACTGGTGAGTTAACTGTTCCTGTCCTTATCTTGACCCACGAACCTTTGGTTGCATTTTGTCTCCCTTGTCCATTAGGAGGGGGAGTCATAAAGTGGCTTTGGTTGGCACCTGATGTCCAGGCACGCTAAACCACAATATTCTACATTGCCTATGAAACCTTTACCAGGAAAAAGTACGTCTCTGGGAAATACACTAAAGGTGTTAATGTTGCCATTCAACACAGACGTTCCGGCAAATTCTGATGTTTGCTTCATTAAAGGAAACAACAAAGGAAAACAAACACTTCTGAACACCTTGGGAGGTTCTTTTTTCTTGGCAACCCAAGCACAAGCAGAGGAAGGATATGTGACAGAGAAGAATGGATTAATATTTTTACACATGTGAAATGGCTTTATTTGTCTGTACTAAGTGCCTTTTTTAAAGTACATAATGGGTTTCTTCCCGTTACGGGAGGTAGGATGGCATGTGAAGTGGTTTAGTTCTGAAATAATTCATTTTTTTCAATGATATATTGTTTCTTATGTTCTAGCCTTACATGCTGGATTTCCTTTGTAGTATTCAGTGTAGAAAGCAAAACCTTCAAATGAAGAAATATCAGTCTTGCTCTTTCATAGAAAATCAATATCCTTTGTGGTTTCTTCTGCTTATTTAGACTTTGTCAAATGTATGATATGTCCCAGAAAGGCCTTCTGGTGTTCATCAGTTATTGTTTTACTGCAAGCACAATAAAAAAATAAAATATGGTTTTATTTGACAAATGAAAAAAATAGAACTGGGACTCTACTATAGTGCACTTAGAATGTGAATGCTTGAGGGGTTATATCAGTGTTTCTGGGATTTTTTTGTTTTCCACAGAAACCTGCAGTAGCACAAATTTAGTTATTTAAAGGCAAAGAAGAGGGGTTGGCTTCCCCACTGGGTAAAATAGTATCTAGCTCAAATGCTTTTTTGCCCAGAATTTGAAACACTAGCAAGTGAAATACTAGCAAAATTCTGAACAAGAATATCCTGCTAACAACGTAAGATAGAATACTGCTTCAGTGAATTTCCACCAGTTAGGTTCGTTTTGTTTAATACTCGATTTCAGAGCTGACCTTTTTTTTGCTAGCTTTTTACCTAACTTACTGCATTCTGAGTTGTAATGCCATATGGTAACTGAAAGCTGCTTTAAGGTAAAGAAATTATAAATAATGGTGACCATGTATTCAAATAAGTGTAAGTTGCCCTCAGCCAGTATATGGAAAGATTTCTATGGCATTTTAAAATAAAGAAAAATAGTATTTTAATGTTATTAGTCCCTGACTCATAAAAATATGAGTTTATTTTATGTATAAAATGGGACATGATAGTGCTCATACTAAAAATAGTAAAAATACAGAGAGGCAAACTGGATTTTTGATTTTGTAAATATGAACAATAGAGTACACTCAAAGGTATTAAAAGGCAATAAATATAAAATTTATAAAATAAAACAGGATTTTTACTTATTTCTTGTCTTTCACAAAATGTCTGCTCAGACACTGGAAGTCATTAAATCTATTAAAATACTATCAATATCAGCCTTTTTTTTAAGTTAGTAATTACAAGAGTATTGAAACTTGTCAGATAATGTAAGATAAATTTCTGATGCAGCTCTTCTTGCTTTAAAATATGGTGAGAAGTAGTAACTTTGCACCATATTGAGAAATTCCCAGTATTTCTAATTTGGCTTCTGAAGGTTTAAAGTACTTTTTTTCTATTATTAATAACCAGACAACTAGATTAGCTGACTATGGTTCTTCTCTAGTATATTATTTCTTATAGTCTGATAAAAAGATGTTGTTTTCTTTTTCTCTTTAACATTTGATTTCCTGAAAACAACACACAAGCTTATTGAAATTATTTGAGTGTAGTCTAGAATCAATGAGAATGCAATTAAATTGAATCAAAATTGGTTATTTCCTTTCTTATCAGTTGTAAACGAGAATCCATAAACTGACCTTTCAAAATCCTTGTGATTTTACTAGTGAAATATATAATGGGAAAAGAAAAATCACTATATTCATTAGAGGAACAAACCAACTAAACAAAAAGGCAACTTTCGGCTTTTTGCTGTAAAAAATTAAATTCAGAGTAGATTATCCAGACCTGTAATAGCGTATTTTGTTTCACTTTGTAGAATTTGTAATTATTCTGAAAGAAGAACACTATAATTAATTAGGGAGAGTCCAAGAAGAATGTTCAACACTGTGATTCATGCGCCAAAATTATCGGACATAATTAGTGTGATTTGGCTAACTTTTTCCTGGTGGGCAAGGCACACGGACACACAGAAAAGTGTATTATAATTATGGTATGATTTTTTCAAACTTCAGCCAAGAGATTATTTCCCACCGTACTTTTTAAGTCACAGCAATTTCTTACATATTTGAGGGGAAGTAGTAATCTGTTCAATATTTCTGATGATAAAAGCTGTAAACGTGGGGAACAATTTCCCTTTGCTTTGTCTGGGTCTCACAAAAGGTTAGTCATGCATGCCAGCAAAGCACAGATAAAGGAATGGTTTATAGAAAAACAGGTGTGGAAGGGATTCTAAATCGCTATACACCACCTCCCTTATCACAACATGAGATAGTAGATAAATATTTCATATCATATATTCTTTAAAAGCTTCATTCATGGAGACTCACGGCCTCTTCAGGCAATCTATTCCAGTAGTTTTTGAAGTAGTGAGCTTTGCTAGACTCACAGTTTTATGCGCTAAGTCTGAAGTACTATTCAGTTGTCTCTTACCTATTAAATCCAATCATGTCCCACTTTGAAAGGCAGCACTTTAGCAGTGAGATACTATTCAGCTGGTTCCTTGTCTTCCACAGCTGAGAAAAGCCTCAGAGGTCTTTGCAGGCCAGCTAGAAAAAAGAGCTTGATCTCAGATATATTTTCAGTTTGTACTTTCTTAACTCCTACATTTTGGGTATCACCTGTGTTTCAGTTTACATAAATAAACCCAAATTCTGTGCTTTGATGAAGTAAAACCTGCTGGTTGCATTTTAAGTTTTCTACATTTTTAGGCATTGGAAATAAAAGCCCATTCCTGAGAAATCATGAGTTATTTCGCGATGATAATGGAACCAAATAAAGTAGGTTTGAAGACAAATCCTTTGGTAAAAACAGATTCAAGAATATGACATTCAAGTATTCCACTAAGGTACAATTTAGGTCAGAGGTTGATAGTAACACATGCCAGAAAACGTGAAGGAACATTTTCTTAGAGTCATTCTTCAGTGTCTCTCCGGCAAAGGACAAGAAACGGTGACACAACCCATACATTTGCTTCTCATTACTTTTGTTCTGGCCACAAAATTCATCCCCTCATTTTCATAGATGGCACTTCTAGAAGCTACGAAATACATTCTATCACATGTAGTTGGTAAGCTAGTATTTGAAATGTTCATGTTCCTTGCTAAAACTTTATTTATTAAGAAAAAAAAAAAAAGAGAAAAAGGTTTCTATGAAGTCTGTAAAAAATTGTTTACACTTCAGTAAATTCATTTTGGGGGAAGGAGAAAAACAGCACTGGGACTTGTCTGAAATTTGAACAGAAGCATGATTAAATATTTTGAGGTCATTTTCTTTCATAGTTCTGCACAAATCATAGTCAATTTGTATGGCATAAAAGATTCATTAGTCTGTTTTTATTTGACAATGGCCATTGGTGGGTCCATAAAATCATAGAAATCATAGAATGATAGGTTGGAAAAGACCTTTTAAGATCATCGAGTCCAACCATCAACCCAACACCACCATGCCTGCTAAACCACGTCCCCAAGTGCCACATGTACACGGTTTTTGACCCCCTCCAGGGTTGGCGACTCCACCACCTCCCTGGGCAACCTGGTCCAATGCCTGACCACTCTCTCAGGGAAGACATTTTTCCCAATATCCAATCTAAACCTCCCCTGACACAACTTGAGGCCATTGCCTCTCGTCCTGTCGCTGGTTACCTGGGAGAAGAGACCAATTCCCACCTCACTACACCCTTCTGTCAGGGAGCTGTAGAGAGCGAGAAGGTCTCCCCTCAGCCTCCTCTTCTCCAGACTGAACAGCCCCAGCTCCCTCAGTCGCTCCTTATAAGACTTTTCTCTAGAGCCATCACCAGCCTCGTTGCCCTTCTCTGGACACGCTCCAGCCCCTCCGTAGAATCACAGAATCACAGAATAGTAGGGGTTGGAAGGGACCTTTGTGGGTCATCTAGTCCAACCCCCCTGCCGAAGCAGGGTCACCTACAGTAGGCTGCACAGGATCTTGTCCAG
>Ga0065711_1042300_pt1 | contig 15485 bp, 7 predicted proteins | sample Hoacrofraction12_FD_59098 | JGI IMG/M metagenome (GOLD analysis project Ga0065711, IMG submission 59098) | Hoatzin crop microbial communities from Cojedes, Venezuela - Epithelial fraction 12 v2 (version 2) | ecosystem: Host-associated > Birds > Digestive system > Esophagus > Crop | place... | reverse complement strand
CGCGGGGGCCGGGCCTGCCCCGCCACCCCAGCATGGCGGCCCGGCACCGCCCTCCCGTCAGCCCGCGCGCCTCTCGCGAGCGCCCGGCGCTATTTAAGCCCGGGGCGGCCATTTCACGGCCTCTGCGGCGGCGATGAGGGAGGTGAGGGGGTGGCGCGGAATCCGGCGCCATCCGCGGCGCTGGGGCGGCGGGAGCGAGGGGGGAGGCTGGCGGCGGAGTGGGTGGCCGCGTACAAGGTGTCTGCCGCGGGGGGCGTGAGCGGTGTGTCTGGCGCCGTTCAGCGTGAGGTGAGCGCTGGCGGGGTAACGGGTGGCGCTGGGAAGGAGAGAGGTTCGTGTGAGGTAATGAGGCGGCTGCGTGCGGCTGCGGCAGCGATGGCGCCGGTGCCCGCCGCGGCCCGCGGTGGGAGGGCAGCTCCGCACTGCGGGCGGCCGCGCTGTGCCGCTCTGCAGCCCCTTGCGCTGGCCTGCTGCTCTTACTCCGCACTGCCAGACAGAATGTATCTGCTGCTTTATGGCCTTCTCAGTTGGCTGCTGCCTACCTTTGCCTTCCCGAGCTCTTGGGAAGCCTGCTCCCCGAACGCGTGCAGTGACCCGAAACGCGGAGCTACCAGGCGGCAGCAGGCGGTCTGAGGGCGTTAGGGGAGTTCTGCTGTGGTGTCTTCAGGTGCCAACTTGTGTGTAACCGCATTTGAAATATTAAAGGGTATAGTGGCGGGTGTGTGAAATGGTACAACGCGCAGTAAAATTACAGATCTACAGGGCCAGCAAATGGCTAACGAGCAGGTGAAGTCACTCGAGGGTGTCACGGAGGAAGGGCCGGTTCCTCTGCTGGGTGTTCCGGTCCCTTTCGTATAGGCTTGGGCCGCTGGAGGGGGGGATTGAGTCGCCTGGCAGGTTGAGCCGAAGGTTAACGCTTTGTCTGTGGGGCTGGGCTCCGTGTGGGTCGATAACCAGTGAACAGAGGGTCGGTGGGTTGTTAGAGCAGGAGGCTTGGGGTATCGCGGAGCTAGCAAAAGAATGGGGGGGAAGATGGCATGGCTTCAGATGGCTACACTGTGTTAGATCAGCTTAAAAAAGCTGTAAACCGCAGTGAAGTGGGTATTTGTGTATGACTTAAAACAACAATATCCTTACAGGTATGAGAAGCTGTTGGCTACATGTATGTGTGCTTATACAAGGGAGAACTTGCTGCTAGTGGGTGGGGGTTAAAACATTCAGAATTCATATCTACAAGTTTCTGAACAATCTGATGCAACTCTGGAGTTGGCTTTGCTTTGAGCAGGAGCTGGACTGAAAGAGCTGTAAAAATCCCTTCTGACCTAAATTATGCTATGAATATCTTGAGATAAGTGCCTGCAGCTTAAGTGTTAGAACGTTAATATGTTTGCATGTGGTTCATAGGGAAATCTATGCTGAAGTTTGCTGAAGATTGTTCTTGCACCTGCTTGGTGGAGTGGTGGAGGGCTTGTTACCTGATTAACATAGAATTTTCTCTAATTTCTTGAATTTCTTTAAATTTCTTGAATTCTCATTGATTGTTAGGGCAAACTGAAACATGACTGATACAGATGAATCCCAGGCTTCTGGCTCTGATTACCCTGATGCCCAAGAGCTGATATGCAGTCGGCAGAAAGAGCCACATAAGGTACACGCCTGTGAAACTAATACACGAATGGAGTGTTCACAGAAGAATGCTGCTTCTGAGGAGTCTTCAGATGAGCTTAACAGTGTACGTAAATCATCAGCTGCTTCAGCTGAGATTGTACTGGACAGCAGTGATTCAGAAATGTGAGTTTTTACCCATAGCTTAGAATTTTTCATGTGAAGAACTTGTGTCATAGCATAAACGTATACATTCTTCTGAAAATCATTATTGTTTTCTTCTTTAGTGACCTCTCTGCTGCTAGTGGCAGTAATTATCATTCCAAGTGCTCCACTGCGCCTTCAAAGCAAAATAGGAGATCACAGCCTTCAAGGCAGCAAGCTGAATCTGTTGCAGCAGTGTCTGACAATGAAAGCTCTTCTGATTCTTCTCTGTCCCCTCAAAGTCCAGTGAAGTCATCTGAAACTTCCAAAAAGCAGAAGTCAAAACTCAATTTGAAAGCCATTTTTGCCTATCACTTCAGGGGAAGGAAATTTAGGGCTGCTGCACACCGAAAATACAGTGGTGGCTCAGGGAAGAAGAAGAAAAAGTATGAAAGCACACAGATGCCTATAGGGAGGCCACCACTGACAGCCTCACCTCAAGAGCAAAAGAGAAGGCTTCTAGACAGAGGTGTTCAATTCCCTTTTGTTGAAAAACATTATGGGAGGAAACATATTCCCTTAAAGATGGTTCTTGGCTACGAGGTGAGTCCTCAGTTTTGTGGGATAAATGTATTTTTTTTTATTTAGTCGAAAAGTAGTGAATTTAAATTGGTTATGTTGTGCTTCTACCTGATGGGCTACAATGAAACTTTTTACTTCTGTTAAACAGGACACATGTTGTCTGTTTAATACCCTGAAGACAAGCACAGCAAAAATTCAGGTCTTAATAATACAATTCAGTTCATAACATAAATGCTTTACAGTGTTACAAGATCTCACCTGATGCATTTTTCTTCAGCAAGCAGCTGTAAAGGGATATTTCCAGTACATTGAAGTGCTTAAGTATGAAGAACATCTTAAAAAAGCTTTGAAAGCCCTTGAGGCTAGTGAAGACTTGGAACGAGAATGTCTGACAGTACGGAAACACAAATATTTAGATGATGAAGGCCCCATTTCCCCTATTCAGGACACGAAGTACGTTCTTCTTTATATTTCTAGGTGCTATAAAACTTGCTTTTTTATTCTTGGCTAAAATACAAGTTTGTGTGTATACAGGTAGATGCATGACACCCCACCACCCCAGCTCTTGGTCACCCCCAGCCTGTTTGCTGGTGTGGGGAGACATCATCAGTGGTCTAGTCGTAAATCCAAAACGCAGCACTGTACAGGCTGCTGTGGAAAAGGCTGACTGCATCCCAGCCAGCCCAGTATGCTCTGCTGCTTCTATAGCCAAGGAATTCAGGAGGTGGTGCAGTTGCTTGTAGCAGTGTGCAATTTTGTCACAGTTGCAGGGAATCAAGTTCAGTTCCTGTGCAGTCCTTTTAGCTTATATCAGCATTGTGTGAAAACATTGCTTATGAAAGCATTGTTTATTTTGGGAACAAAACAGCCAATTGGGATTCTGTGCTTGTAAATGTGACTTGGAATTTCTCATAGAATGAGCTATTTTTAATCTGAAGACTGATCGTTGATTCAGATGGTGACTTGTACTGCCTCATTAAAATGACATGGTAGAAATGTTTTAAAAAAAAAAAAAGGTGTTTCCTGAAATCAGTTGCTCTGTAGTTATCCCAGATAAAGAAGTGGAGTGTTTTACGGCAAAGACTAAAGGATATTTTTTATTTCCTTTTTACTTTAAGCACTGAAGTATCATCTTAAGTCTTTCTTTATGGTCAAACAGTTGACTTACATGTGATAAAGGAATCGGGGAAATCAGCAAGAATACTTAATGTTGTACAAATACTCAGCAACTTAAAACTAGAGAGCCTAGAAGACAGTGTAAATATACAAAGCTGTCTTTCAGCTACTGTTCACTTACACTGCTAATTTATGTGAGTTAAAGTATTAGGGTGAGCCTATAAAATAAGTAACAATAGTTAATTTGCTCTCTTGCAAAAGAGCAGAAGGAACAAATTTCTGCAGAATAAACAATGCCAGCTCATCCAGGCACTCAGTTCTTTATATGAAATAAGTACTAGAAGAGTTTCTTGGTTTTGGAACTGGTGCTCCCAGTGAGTGCTGCTTGTTGAAACTGTAGTACTAAAATGGCATCATCTCTTTATCTTGAGAGAACTCTGTCTGGGCAGTTCTTTCTATCTTGAGAGAAAAACCTGTGGACAATAGTGGAATTGAATTTTGTACTTGTGTTTCATGGCGGTATGGAGATAATATTTCTCAGCTGTAGTATCAGGAAGACAGATGTGTACTCTTGTTAGCTGAGGCCTACCCTTTTACTTTCTTGATTATATTTTCTAACTTGCTGACTTTGTAAAAGCCTGTTTGTCAGTGTAACTAAATATCTCAGTACTGCTGTTGATGTCTACTACTAAATCTTTGTCCTGTTGCTAAGCACTGCTTCCATCCTGCCAGTGTTGCTAGTTAGGATCTAATTCTGCTGTCAGAAACTACAGTTGAGGAGAACAACCTCATGTAGAAGTAGTTCTGTCTTAACTACGAGCTGTAGTACTTCCATACACATTAAGAGAAACCACTGCTTGTGGTTGAAAAACGGTTTACACCTTTTAGGCTACTGTAAAAGAGCTTGATTTGACTTCTTATATTTCAGTGATGATGATGACAGCTTGAATTCTGATAATGAAGAAGACCTTGATGCCAGAGTAGTGGTGAGTTAAGACTTCTTAACTTTAGAAGAGAAAGGTTAGAGTTTCTGAGGTTGAAGAATTAGCAGGTAACATTTTGAGTACTTAACTCTGGATCTAAGCTCAAGAATTAACTGTGTGATACCTGTGAATCCTGATCTGTAATGCAGAAGGAAGTGGTTTTGAGAGTCCACACTCTTCTCCTATTTGAAAAAATGCTGGAATGCATAGGAATTCTGGAGTTCTCTGGAGAGCTCTTGAAGTTTGCAAATTTACTATCAAAATTTTACCTTTAAAGTATCTCAGAACTAGTGTTGTGACTACTTGTCTTCCATTTTCGTAGGAGAACAGCTCTTTCATTCTAAGCAGCAAAATTCCCAGTAAGAAAAAATCAAAGCGTGCAAAATCAACTGAAGTGATCGAAATAGAGGAGGAAGATGACTGTGCTGCTTAGAACTCTGGGCTACTGCAAGGTTCACCTCGGTGAACAGAAGACCAGCAAAAGAGGTGACTGTGGTCATTCTTCAGATACCTTTTTCATGGCCTGTATGGTTTAAAACATCGGTCTGAAGTCAGTGTCAAGCTATCAACCAAGCGACCTAGTCAGATTTGGTTTGAGCTGAGTCTGTTGGACTTGTGTCCAAGACAGTTACAAAGCAACTATAATCTGTCTTTTTTGCTAAGCTTTTAAGCGTCTTCTGTGCTGTCCTCTGTCAGGTGTATAATATCCTTGATTCAGTGGCTGATAATCTTGGTGAAATGCTGGTTTCTGCTACTTGACTTCTGTTAACCAATGGATCATAGACCATGTAATTAAAAATAGGAAAGCAAGTTCCAAACGTAACACAGCAGCAGCACAGTGCAGGAAAGTGTGTGCATTTGCATCCATACCTACACATGCTCATGTTACAAAGGGCAGTTCGGACTCCCTTCTGTTTCATAGCTGACTCTTGTGAGTGGTACTTGAGGAATTGTTTTTCTGTATCGTAAGGAAATGCAGGTTATGCTTTGAAATACTGTGAGAGCTGAGTAAGGGCTGAAGACAGTTGAAATGTAAATCAAGTCTTTGTGCCAACAGTAAAAATGCAAAGTGGTTAGCTTGGACAAAAGTCTATTGGAAAACATGGTTAATCCATTTGAATGTTGGTAAAATAAATTTGTACAATTGAAGTTTGTCTATTCCACGTAGAGTAACTTTTCAGAAGACACTCCGCTCCTGAATCCAATACAATAATCTGAAGTTCTAAGTTACCTTAAAAATAACTGTAGCAGTGTAGTGGATCTTAGATAAAAAGATTCTTTTTCCCCTCTTGCCCTCCTTTGTCCAGAGTGGGGTTTGATGTTAATGTGACTACGCAGAAGATGAAGGCTCTTGATAATGACAGTGCTTGGCAAGCATTGCCCCAGTTGCAAATACCTTTCTCAAATGTGTTTTAGACAATTGGAAACATGACTGGTGAATGTTTATAAGTGGTCTGAATGTGGCTGACTCCTAGATGACAAGGCTGTCTTAGTAGCAGTAGAAATAAAAAAAACTGTTTTAGAAATTTACTTGTGAATCAACAAGCTGTACATAACCAAAGGGTGATCTGTGTCACTCAGATACTCCAATAGCCAAATCTCCATCAGCAGCAAACTGTTCAGCTGGTAAAACTAGTCTGTGCTGAACAGGAATGTTGTCAGAAAAAGACAAGATCTACTGGTTTTATTTCCTTCAAAGTGTAATTGACAGTCTGAGGAGACTTGCAGTAGGTGCTCGGTATAATCAGACCAGCTCAAGTTGCATTCCTTAAATGCTTGAGTTAAAATCCCAAGTCTTTGTAAAGGAAGTTCGGGGTTTCCCAATTGCAACTTGATAGCTCGAGGGAGTAAAGGTAACTCCTCAGTAGCTGACGATCACATTTAATATTGGTCCAAAATTAATGGCTAAATGTAACTCTTGGGCACCTACCTGAGAAATACTCTGTATGGCTTGAAAGACTGTTCCTGGATCTTGGAATGGGGTTCTTGCTTGGTAAGGCGTAGTGAGGTGGTTTGTGGAGCCCTGCTCATTCTGCAGTTCATGTGGTGAATTTTTCTGTTCAACTGCTGAGTGACTCGGAAATGAACTAAATTTCAATTCTGATTAGAACTGGATAAATATACATGAAAATCAAACTTACTACAATTTTTAAAACTGAATGCTGAGACCTAGCTTTTGTCTTTGGGAATCTTCAGTTATTTGACCATATCTGATTAGTTCTTATAATTTTACTTTTTTTTCCTTCTAGGTTTACGTTGCTTTTGGAAGATGAAATACTACTCTGTTTTCTAGATGTGCAAGGTAAGCTGTTACTTGGTTTGCAGTTCCTGTTCTCCTCAGGTAGCTTTTTTGCTTTGCTTCACAAAATATTTTGGAAAAACAGGATTCCATAGTTCTGAGAGCATTACAGTGTTTCATAGCTGTGCAACTTCTGTGTGAAGCTTCCAAGGTCTTGAGTTCAGTGCAACATCTCTTTTATCGATCTGACCACAGTTAGAGCCTGTAGCCTCTGCTTGAATGAAAACTAAAACTTTGGGTTCTTGAATACCTGTATATTAAATGCAGTTTTTGTAAGAAGTTATATATGTAGAAATACTTTGGTTTCACCTGATGTTGAATGCTGCAGGGCAACTTAATCTGTCTGGTTGGTTTGGACCCTAGCCGGGATCTCCGCTGAAGATACTGGAGAACTGCTGTAGCCCCAGTCTCCTGGTGGTGCCCCACCCACGCTTTCTGTACTGGGGTGTGTCATACAGCTGCAGGTTCTGGTCGCTTCCCTGTGGTAAAACCTCAGCTTGATGCCTGTCCCGTGGAAGAACCAGGGGACAGCAGGGAGAGGTGGGGAGTCCTGCACATATGTACAGCCAGAGCTGTGAAACCTCTTAGTGTAGGGTGTTACCGACTTTGTGTGGCTTCAGGACAGTCTAGGGAACAGCACGTAAGACAATGTCGTGTAAGATTACTGGACAGGAAAACATGTTTAACGTGGGAAGTCCTGAGCTAAAGCTGGGCAAGTAATGAAACCTTACAAGAACATACTTAAGTAAGAGGATAGGAACAGGGCTGTAGCAGGGGTACGATAAAGTACCAGTTTGACACAGCGTATCTGATACTGGCTTTATTGCCACAGCTACCTTAGTCCAAACCATGCCTGTCTCTAAAAACGGAAGACACAGTAGTGGAAGGTGACAGTTCCTAATGGTAAGTATATGGTAAATTGAGAAATGGCTTCAAATGCTGATTCAAAAAAAGTGGAAGAATGAAAACTGATGCATTCAATCTGTTCCAGCACGTGTTCAGTTTTTGTCCGTTGCTGTAGACAAAAACCTGGAACCTAGTGCTTAGAAAAAACCCTTCTTTTGCAACCCACAGCTGATGAACATATTAGTTGTGTTACTTACATGAAGGGACAATATCTGCATGTATTCAAATAGCAATTCCTTCAAATACTGGTGAGTCCAGGCCATGAGTTTTGTGTTCCAGACTTGCAGAAGTGCCGTTCAGTTATACCGATTTCTTTCCAGACTTTGCAGAGGAAGGCACAGGATCTGCAGCCGTGAGCAGCTGTGTAACTTTTTCGGACTGCTTGAGTTTTTATGGCTGTTTGCTGGTGTACACATCTACTGCATCAGTGGACTTACGTGGAGCAGGTTAGTGAAAGAGGTAAGCTTTGTGTTTCTTCTGCACTTCAGCAGGAGAGTAGTGATTTCTTTACTTCCTGTGGAAATAGTACTTTAATTGGACTAACTTGTGCACTGTATGGTATCTGCACCCAGCAGTATCTTCCTGATGGGCTGCTCAAAAAGCAGTGCTACAGTACATCAGCAGCTGGCATCGTTGGTTTTCATGCAGATGTGCTGGTTAAACTTGGTATTTCTGTTGAAACAAGTAGACTGAAAGCTTCTTACTGGGAAGCTTGTCAAATACAACAGTGAAGAACTGCTGAACTGTTTCTGTGATAAAAGTATAGTTAAGTCGATGACCTTGTTGCAAAATATTTCTTTAAGGGGCGTGTCTGTGATGTCTGGAACACAGTGGAAAGCCTCTGCTTAAGGGTGAGTATTGAGGAAATAGTTTTTCCTAGGTGGAGGCAGTTGGATGAGGATCATAAAAGCTCAAGGCTTAGCTTTTTGGTTGCCTTTGTAAAAAGAAGTGACATTTTATTCTGAAACACAAATCCAAGTGCCAGAAGGCAGCTAGTGACATGATTTTTTTTTTTTGAAGTTAACTGGCTAGGCTTCAAAACCAAAAGCTATTCCACAGACAATGTGAAGAGTGAATTGTTATGCCTCGTTATTCAGCAAATAGACACAACTCACTGTGTGTCTGAATTGAAAAACGTGGCTAGAAGAGTAACAGGTTGTGCTTTCCTCACTGTGAAGTTAGTTGCAGTGGTGACAATGAGACCTGTAACAGGTTAACTTAGTGGGACACTTAGGCAGACGTAGTTCCTGATGCAGCTACTGTAAAATCCCAGGGATTAGCTTGTTTTGATGTTTCTGAATTCTTCATCCTGCCTAGTAAAGGAAGTAGAATTAGCAGGCAGAGGAAATACTAGCAGTGCTGCACTCTTGGTGATGGTTTATTAGAGCGTATTTGTAAGCTATCTTAAAATGTATGTCATCATTGTTTTCTTTACATCGCAGTACCAGCTGACTGTTAGGTAGCTCCCTTAGTTGCACCTTCTGTGCCATAGCGTTCCAGTTTCTTAAATTGCAGATGGGTTGTGTTGATAGTTGTGTGATGGACTGGGCCATGGTTCTGATCTCAAAAGAAATGCTTTGGCTTGGCATTAGCATTCAGACGGTGTAACTGGAGTACAGTATGCCTGCTTCATGTCGAGTCTAAAGCACCCAAGTCTTAATAAATTACTAAAATACTGAACAAACTTAGAGCTGTTACTCAGCTGCAACAATTTCCTTCTTTTTAGGAAGTCCACGTGACAGTCCAGTCTGAACTAGCATCTTGGTAAGTTAGTGCGATGGGTTGTTTTTAACCCCTGCTTGTTACAGGTTACCTGTCTTTAACTTGGTGAGCTGCTTATATTGCTGGTTTTTTCTTACTGAGAAGATGGCAGTGTTGCTTTAGAAAACCTAAGAGCTTGTCTTCCCCCAAACTTGAGAATGCTGTGAAAATTGTTGTGATGATTGGCAAAATGTTCAACTGCTCTGAAGAGAGTGAGTGAGAACAGCCTTTCTGAACAAATCTACTACACGAGTGTCCTTTTCATGTCACTTTATTCGGGGCATCTGGGTATCTGACATGCAGTGTCCTGCGTCAGTGAGCGAAGATGACAACTGTGTGACTTTGTTAAAAATAAACAGGAAATTAAGAAGAGCTATCAAATTAAGTAGGGTAGTACTTGGACATTATAGAAGCTTTAAGTGTGATTCCAAATAAAATCACGGAATGATCTGGGTTGGAAGGGACCTTATGGATCACCTTGTTCCAACCCCCTGCCATGGGCAGGGACACCTTCCACCAGACCAGGGTGCTCAAAGCCCCGTGCACCCTGGCCTTGGACACTTGAAGTAGAGGCTATGGCAACACCTATGGTGCTTAGAACCACTTGAGTACTATGTGCTGCTCTAGGTTCTACTGGTTTGTATGCACATACATGTCTGTAACCTTGTCTTGATTTTTCAGGTGGTATGTAATCGGAGAAAATGAGACAAGAAATGCAGGGTGCCATTCCACAGACATCTGAAGCCCCTTCCAGGGTTCGTATGGCATCTGAGGTTCTGCATGCCCCTTAATGATTGAAGGGCTCTGGTTTTCAGTGGCTGGAGGTCTCTATCAAATCTTATATCTCTGTCAAGCTTACTGACTTTTGGAGGGTTTCAGGGACTTGTTTCAACACTACGTTACTGAATTTTAGTGTAGTGTTCACTCTGTTCAGTGAAGAATTCATTTGAACTTTGATTTGTCCAAAGAACACTCATACAAATTTCTTAGTCAAAAAGGGAGTGATCAGCTTAACTGCTTAAACTGAGTTTTGCTTCTGCAAGGAATACTTAGCAGGAAAGTTACAGAGAGGATTCCCTTTAACTAAAACTTTGTAGTTAATTCCCTTTGTTTGCCTTTCAGCTAACATTAAGGTTAAAACTGTTGCTAACAGGAAGGAGTTACTTCATCTTCCCCAAATGTTAGTGTATCACTTACCCTCCTCCCCCCAAATGTCTTTGAAACAAGTTATAAAGACACTTAGTAGGATTTGTACAAGAATCCTTTCCAGTCTGCTTGATTTTTATCTATTGAGTTAATTTATAGTACCAGAAATGTTGAGGTCTATCCCGATAGGATCTCTTCTGTAGGTTTGTGTCGTTGGAAATGCCTCACAGAATAAACTTGTGGTTTCGCTTTACCCATTGAACTACCTGTTAGCTCTGTGGGGTAAAACTGCAAGACAAATCATAGTGTAGCATCCTAGGAACTGTAATAATGCACTGCGTTCTCCTTCAGGTACTGGAATGCTTTTGCTACAAATGGAAAAAAAAAAAAAGATTGAAGTGGAAAAACTTGGTAAGAGTTGAAAGATGGTGTGTTCTGGGACCTGAGGTGTAACTGACATGTTGAATTACATGGGCTGAGCTTTTCAGCCAGGTCTTTGTGTAGGTACCTGATTTGTAATGTTATTTGTGGTTTGAATTTTCTGGATGGCTTGAAAGGGTCTGTTCTCCCTTTGATCACGAAGAGGTGATTGATTATTTCTTGTTTTAGTGACTGTAGGTAAGAACAGACATTCGCTGCATTTTTGTTCTGTGTCAAGAGATGCTTGATAGTTTCATACTGAGCAGCAATATTGGTTTATACTTTTAAGTCGGGTTTTAAAGAATTGATTTCTGAGCAGCTCAGCCAGTTGACTACTATAACAATTAAAATTCCTGGTGTCTGTTCTATAGAGTGCAGGGTTTAAAGTAAAACAAGCAAAATATTCTGGATGAAGCATAAATCCTTCATGGGAGGAATATATAAAAACTTGAGGAATTCTGAAGCTGCTGTTCATATTGGGTGATATTCCTGGAGTCTGTTTTCACTTTTAGTTGTGTGGCAGCTTTTCTGTAATGCAGAGTACATGTGTAGCTTATCACTAGACACCAACTGGTGCATATAGAAAGCTTGAATGTTAAAATGAGCGGTTGTGGATGAAGAACTACTGCAGCTCTTGCACTGTGTGGTGTCTGCACCCAGCAGCATTCTCCTGATGGGATGTTCAAAAACCAGTGCTACAGGAGCTCAGCATTCGGCATCGTTGGTTTTCATTCTGCTGTGTCTGTTAAACCTGGTATTTTGCTGATACAGTCTTTGTCCTTTTCAGGGATTTGAGTGTACTTGCTTTCTATGTCCATGTTCCCGTGTGAGAACTGGATACTGGCTGCTGGAACTTGGCAGCTGCACTCAGCTTCCTCTCTTTAACAGGTGCTTTGGGACACAGAACAAAGGGAGCTTTGCTGGGTGAAAAGGCTGAGCTGTGGAAGACGGGGACAGCTGTTGGACAGGTACGCGCTGAGTCAGTTCAGGTTTCGTGCTGCTTTGCAGTGTGTGTGTTAACTTGGTACGACTCCACAACACTGAAACCTCAGTGACCTGTGCTAGAGAAGTGTAGAAATGATTGTCCAGTGGCAGAGATTGCTGGGCAGCGATCACCCCAGATTCTGGCAGCGTCTGAGCAGGTTGCTTATCTGTCATTCTTGCGTGTATATATACTTTAAATGGAGGTCAGCTGTGCAGCAATTTGTAGCAGTAGTTTCTGAATTAGACTGCTACTGGTTGTGAGGAATTCTTCTGTACTTGGAGCTTTTAGCAGATTTTAGGCTTGTTGGTGTACACAGCTTGGCTTATAATTGGTATGACTGATTGGTCCTTAACAAGAAAGGATGGGCAAGCTGAATATTGATGTAAGTCTCAGATTTGGTGATAACAGCAGTGAGAGTACCTGGTCATTACCAAGACTGCTAGGATGTTGTTTCTGGCGAGTTGTGGAGATGACCGTAAAGCAAAGCCCATCAGACTCTTGAATGGCCATATGATGTGGCACTAAGTCTGGTGGGAATAAAGATTTGATGTAGTGCTCCCTTCTGCTGTGAGGAGCAAGTTCCTGCTGAGGTGTGGGGTGTGGCTGTATCCCTGGGCACCTCTGACACTGAAGCTACAGAGGGACAAATGTTCTGGCTAAAACCTTGGTAACCTGGACTCCAGCAGCTGCTGTTGAGAGGAATGTTGTCATACACACAGAAGCAAAAAGGGGAGGCAAAAGGCTGCTCCGTGCAATTTACACCTGACTTCAGTTTGTTGCAACTCTGTACTGACACTAACCCAGTCTCTTCAACCCACAGTGTCTGTTACCAAGTCACTGCATGGCAGAGGGCTGCAAAGCACCACCCGAGTGCCACCAAAGCCACTCCAAAGGTAAGAGCGATCAGCAAAACTGCTCGTACTCAAAAGAAATTCAAGGTCACTTCAAAGAGGGTTTGCATGGCTGAAAAACCAGCAGCTCTTAACGCGGTGACCGCATATTGAAATCCTCTGCAGGATGCCGTGGGCACCTGGGTGTGTGCTATGGTCTATTTATGAGGAGATACACCTTATGGCATGGGGCCTTTGGAGCAGAAAAGGTTGTTTATCCACTGCCCTTGGATTTATTTAAGGTGCTGGTGGAGGGAAGAGGCTGCTCAGCTTCACTCTGAAACCAGTTGACTTCTGCAGCATGGGGAGAGCAATAGGTTGATGGGAGTTGCAGCAGGAACAGTCTTGTAACTGAATTGCTGCTTCCTCTTCCCTTGGCAATATGACACAGTCCTAGAGCTGCATGGAAGTCATAGAGTGCATCATCTGGGACAGCTGGGTGAGGGAGGAGTGAAGTGCAGGGTGGGAATGCTGGGGGGAGGGTGGTAGTTACAGAAACCAGAAAATTGTGATACTTGGGGAGCTGGTATGGGAAACCATGCTTTTGCCCTTTCACATTCTGGTAAGGGAGGTACACACATTGCCTGTGTTATTGATTTTATACCAGCACTATGTCCTGAAATTAAATTGCTTCTGACTGGAGGAAGACATGTTATTCTAAGTGTAAGGAAGACAACAGTTCAGTTGGCTTTTCTTTTGCATAAAAGTGCTAATAGATGCTTTTCCTCTATCAGGTCCTGGTGGTGATGCTGCAGGTCTGCTGCAAAGAACTGCACAGCTCTTCCAAACAGAGAAAGTGTTTATTGCAGTAACTTAGCATTCAACATTCATTCTAACTTCCCTTATTGCTTTGTAAATTGAATAGCACATGTGATTTGGAAACCGGTTCAGAAGTGCTGGGAGGGAGCCTTTGCCCTTAGCCTTCCTGTTTTGCCTTCCTGGGAGCTGTGGCAAAGCTGAGCTAACCAAGATGAGTGTATCAAGTTGTAATTTGATTCAACAAGGTTTTATCAGCTGTTTTCCCTTACCTCACTGCCACCAAACTCAGTGTACTAAAGCTCTGGAGAGGTGTTTGCTCTGTATGGAATGTCACAACATTTAAATAAAGCTGCTGTCTGAAAGCTGCAGTCTGGGATTATTTCCTGTTGCTGTACTGTAAGCGAAGGGCTGAGGAAATGATGGCACATTTCCCTGTGCCTTGCTGGTAGCACAGCATAGGCTTGGCCTCTTCTCCTCCGCTCACAAAAATGCTCATGCATCAGAGCCTGAGCAGCCACTGCAGAACCATGAGGGCGCAGATGAGAGACACCCAGCTGGGCTCCACCTCTCATCTTTGCCTTGCGAAAAGCCTCCACCTCCTTTAACTCTGTGGCAGGACAAGCTGGTTTTGCTTATGGCTCTTCACAAATTGCTTTAGCTACTGCACTACATGCAACTACACCATGGACTGAAAAAACCACCCTAAAGGGTAGTTAACTGCACATCAAAAATAAGCTTGTTAGGCTTTTCTCTGCTGCATTGGATGCCCAGGCCCTGCTACTCTACCTGCCAATAACTAAATTCAAGGTTGCAGCAGAAACTGAGCTTTGAATTTGCCCTGAAGAAGTAGTAACAGTGTAAGGGTTTTTTCCCTGTTTTTGTGACTGCAGGAACCCATGCTTCCTTATCTTAAATCACATCACAGTGCAACAGACAGCTAAAAAGGTCAGCTTTGCAGGAGAAGCTCATGTCTACCATTCTGAAGCTTCAAGTCTTCTAAAAAAAACCCTTTATTTGAAAATGCTTTATAGAGGTATATTATAGACATGAGTATGATCTCTCTTTGAAACACTAACACACATCTAGAAAGGCTTTTTCAGTGTTGGTTTACTTCCTCTGAGACCATGTTTAAAGCAGTAGTTAGTGTTTTACTGAGATTACTACAGAAGTGCATGAAGGTACTACACAGATTTTATTTACTTAAGGTTTCCCTACAGCTGAGGATTTGGAATGACTGCCCCATTAACTTAATGCAGCCTTTGTTACTCAGTGGTCTTGGATTGTACTGGTACAGTCATGTTCCTTGTTGCTCAGTCTTCTGCCAGTCATGGTGCTTTCCAAGTCTTCTTGGCTCGTAGTTTTTCCAGCATTTTCTGCAAATAAAACAAACTCTGAGCCTGGGGTGGTGTAGCTGACAACTCCTCTGGTTCAGCCCCCTCTTCTTGCCTGGGTTTGCCTGCAGTTGCTCTAGATGCTTGCCAACTTCAGGCATGCTCAGTTACACTGACTCAAAAAAAAACCCCACCAACCCCCAAACTGCCTTCTCATAGAAGTTCAGTAAAGTTTGGACTGACAAAATGAGGGGACAAAATGATGATGAGGGGACTGGAGCATCTCTCCTCTGAGGAGAGGCTGAGGGAGCTGGGCTTCTTCAGCCTGAAGAGGAGAAGGCTGAGAGGGGACCTTATAAATGCTTAGAAATATCTGAAGGGTGGGTGTCAGGAGGATGGGGCCAAGCTCTTTTCAGTGGTTCCCAGTGACAGCACAAGGGGCAATGGGCACAAACTGAAGCACAGGAAGTTCCGTCTGAACATGAGGAAGAACTTCTTCCCTCTGAGGGTGACGGAGCACTGGAACAGGCTGCCCAGGGAGGCTGTGGAGTCTTCTTC
>Ga0065711_1011388_pt1 | contig 15485 bp, 18 predicted proteins | sample Hoacrofraction12_FD_59098 | JGI IMG/M metagenome (GOLD analysis project Ga0065711, IMG submission 59098) | Hoatzin crop microbial communities from Cojedes, Venezuela - Epithelial fraction 12 v2 (version 2) | ecosystem: Host-associated > Birds > Digestive system > Esophagus > Crop | place... | reverse complement strand
GCGCAGAGGGGCTGTGGAGTCTCCTTCTCTGGAGATATTCCTGCCCTGGCTGGAATCGGTGCTGTGCAGCCTGCTCTGGGTGACCCTGCTTCAGCAGAGGGTTGGACTGGGTGACCCACAAAGGTCCCTTCCATCACATTTTGGGATTCTGTGACCTTGGTGTGTGTCCTTTAAGATGGGGGTTTGCTGCCATACCTGCATTTGGAAATGGGTTTATTTTGGCAGGATGTCCCTGATCAGCCCTTCACCTGGGCCATGAACCTCCCTGCACAATTTCACCCATGGCCAGATTGCTGGACCAGTTGTCCTGGTCCCCTGAGGACCCCTGCAAAGCCATTAGTGAAGCTGTGAGCCCAACACCGGGATGAGGGATGCAAGCAAAGCGCTGGCAGGTGCCTGCAAACCTCCTCTGTTAGGATGCAAGAGGATGCGACATCTTTCTTAAGACCTTCGTTAGGTGAACAGCTCCACCACCAGCCGGATGCGGTTCTTCTCCTGCTCCTGTTTCGTGACCGTGTGCATTTTGCAGCCTGGCAGCAGGATGAGATGCCACGTGGGTGCCAGCACAGCCTATTTGCAAATAGGGTGCGGGTGCATTACCCTGGCACAGTGGCTGTTCCTCATGGTGTGTGGAACGAGTCCATCTAGTCCCAAACAAGCAAACAGGCCTGAGCACCTTGGGATGGGATTGCAAAGCAGGTCCTACCTCCTGAGGGGCAGCTGGCTCTTCGGGGAATGATCCTGTCACTGCACGCTGCAATTGTCAGGGCCAAGTAGGGGAAGGTGCTCAGGGGATGGCCACAATTCGGTTAGCAGAGCTTCTGGTCTTCCTTGCGCAAAGGATTCACCAACCTCAGCTTCCATGCTAGGAGAGAGGGACCTTGCTGTGGCTTTTGGGGAGCTGTTGGACACTCCAGAGTCTGCTGCATGCCCTCATCCCTCTGTGAAGGACCCATGATCACAAGGGGAGGATGCACTTCCCATAGTCCAGATCCCCAGGGGAATGTATCCCACCTAAGTGGACCTCCAGGCATTGGTGGAGGCCAGAGGAGACCAGCTGCCCCTCCACCAGCCCCTATGGGAAACCAGGGGACCTACTCTGGCAGAGCCATCTGTGTTGGTGGCACGTCCATTGAGGTAGCTGCCTGGAGTCCATCAGGATAGGGTCAGACAGGATCTAGGAAAAGGATCCGTGGAGGTCTTAGGTCCAACCCAAAGCTCAGAAGAGGGCTAGGTCCAAAATCAGAGGATCCTGGACATGACTCAATGCATGCCAAAGTGGCATCTCAAGGGTGTCCATGGGTCCATGACCCAGAAATGCCTTTTCCTCTCCACTGGGTATCAAGAAAGCCTGGCCAGCCAGCTGGGAGTTGCTAAATGACACAAATTGCCCCCAAAGAGCCTCTGCACCACTGCCAGGGCCCTGTGCTCAGCAAGATGCCCATACTCTGATGTCTCACCCCTCCAGCATCCTCCCAGGATTAGCTCACAGGGCTAAGGCTTAAAAATAACCCAACGGGGGCAGTGGGTGGGTGGGCATTGCTGTCACCGCACCATCACTAACGTCAGCTTTCCCAAATCCATCTGTACTCCGATGCCGGCTGTGAATCCCGCCCGGCACCCCGCGGCTGCGCAAAGGCATCTGAGAAACCACGGGGGTTTGCCAAGAAAGTATCAAAAGCTCTGGAGCAACCTCCCTGCTGATGCCTCCCCATCTGCTCTTCGTTAGGCAAATGAGCTGTGGGCTCCTGGCTGGGTGGTCTGGGCTTGGGGACCCCTCTGCGGTCAATTCCCCGGGGTGATGTGGCTGGGATGGGGAGCAACAACAGAGCTGGGGAGGGGTGTGGAATTTTGGGGATTGTGGGCCTGGATCGAGCAGCATCCACATGGATGATGCCTCCAACCAGGGCTGTGGGCAGCAGCGAGCGCCCATGTCCCATGGCCCTGGTTCCAGCTGGTGATTAATACCCCACTGGCCTGAGCCTCATCTAGAATTTCTGTGGATCATTTCCTAGAAATTCATCATCCCTCCCCAGGCAATGCTTCCCAGATGTTGCAACCCATCTCTGCATTTCGGCATCTGGCTGGTGATGCAGCGCAAATCTTGGGGGAAAGGCAGCACTGTGCAACATCCCCTTGTAGCACTGAAATCCCCGTCATCTTCAAAATATTTCCTTTTTTTGTCCCAATTAGCAAAGGACTGCTGAGTTATGGTAACTCCTCGAGCATCTCCAGAAGGCAGTTGGGTTGAAACGTGATGTAAAAATTAATTTGTCGCAGCTGTTCTTCCTCCTGGTTGCCCATAGATGGAGGAAGAGAGCTCCTTCAGTGATCTGGTTGATGAGGGTACATGGTGTTTTAGGGGTCTCCTCCTCTCCGCTTTGACCCGTCAGGTGCGTGGTTTGGGCGATTTAATGCCTGTCCTGGGAAAGATATTGGCCATGACCTGCACAAGACCCTGCTACCCAATGCCATGTGAACCCATGAGGAAGAGATGGTCCCTCCAGAAGCCCACGTACCCTCTTGAGAAACTCAAGATACCACATGAAACGTGGCCCCGGGATAGGCAATGGTGCAAGGATAAGCAAACACAGCTCTGCTGGTCCATGAGACAGTTCAGGACCCATCTTCTGGGTACGCATCCCATAGGGTTACTCCCTCGCCACTCCAGCTCAGGCGGCCTCATCCAACCCACCAGTGGGCATCCTGAAAAGGAGCTGCTTTGGAGGAGTCCAGGTCCAAAGCATGCCAGCAGTGACAGAATGATTAACCTGAACATTCACAGCCCGGAGGTATGGGTCTGGCCAACGATGTCCAAGGAGGCTGAGTCATGCCAGGAGAGAACCACAGAGAACCAAGGTCTGATGGAGAGAAAGACTTCCCCCAAAGAATTTTTCTGCTGCTCAGAGACTGATGTTAGTTGACGGTGGAGATCTTTTGGGGGCAATAAATGGAATCCCAGATCATGTCTTAATTTTTGGAGCTTTTTTATTCTTTTCTTCCAGAATGAAGCGGTTTGTTTGGGAGGCACAGAAGTATTCCCCTTCCCCCTTTTCTGATACAAATTACTTGATTTTTCACTTCAAAATCACAGTTTTTCAACAAAAAAACATTTTTTTTTTTTTTTAGCAAGCAAACCAAAATAGGTAAGGGTTAAAAAACCCAACAGAAACTATTCACTTTGACCTCCCTTTGACCGGGATGATGTTTTCCTCCCAAATTTTGGTTCAACCACCCAGTTGAAAAATGCCTCCTTGCCCCATCCTCGCTGCTCGGGCTGGCTTTGTGGGTTTTGTCCGGTTGCGAGTTAATGGGATTGTTGTGAAACTGGTGGACGCACGCTTGACGTTGACCCTGCGTGGGAGGAGGAATCAGTCAGAAGACTGCAAGTAAACCGATTTAGTAGGAAAAGAGCAAGAGAAAGACCTTGTTGCTTCATTACCCCGCGGATAAAGCGTTCAAAAAAGAGGGGGAAGATAAAGCAATCCTTTTCCAGTCAGAGCAAATGTTTACCCTGCGCGATGCAAACTGACCCCAGGTAATCTCAGGTTTAACGACATGGTTTAATACCACTAAAAAGGGCCTCTTTTGTGTTTCTGTCATCTGGAGATGTCGTACCCACCGGGGGATTTTCCTACGGGGATCTGAAGATATCCTGCTAATAGCAGTTGCACTTTTTAAACATGTTGTGAAACATATGTGATATAAAAATGTATATATATATGTATTTTCAAAATTTATGCATTTTTATATATATATATTTACATAAGCCCCAGTGCCCCGTCGCTGACATAGGCCGCTGGGAAAGGGACAGGGTAAGGAATGAGCAATGTGATACCTGCTCTGAATCACGCCCTGCTTTTGTGGCTGCAGGGTTCTGTGAGGTGGAGGTGGAGTTAGTGTGCTCATTAATCTCCAGAAAATTTCCCTGCCTTGGAAACTTTCCAACTTCAATAACCTCCACGTGTCGCCTGGCCTCCTCCAGGTAGGCCACCAGGTGGGTGACGGAGGATGAGTTGCAGTAGCTGTCACCTCCATGCTCCATCTCTTGATGATGGCAGTCTGGGTCTTGGACAGGTCTTTTACAACCATGAGGAGGCAAAGAATTGCTGGGGGAGATCTTCATCCCCCCCATGGGGCTCGTTACGGCTCCAGCCCATCTCCCTGTGAGGCAGCAGGATGGGGACAGCTCACAGGAGATGCTGGCACCTCCTCACCACTACACAATTCATCACAACAAATTTTATTCAAGCCCATGAAGCTCTGCAGAAATTCACTGTGGGCTTTGGTTCCTGTTAACTTATTTTTCAGATTTTAGTGAGCTGTTCCCCAAAATCTTCCATGCACACTCGAGAAGGTTTTTGCATTCAGCTCGCCATGTTCATAACCTCTTCCATGCCTCCGCCTTTGGAAGTGGCGTGGACCTTCTGCAGGAGATTTTCTTTCTTCTAATGATTTTTTCCACCCTGCTGTTTAGTTCTAGCTGCCCTGGGGAACATTTTTACGGCCTTTTTGAACCAGTGCTTTGCATTTGCATCCTCAGTCTGCTTCCACTTCATCTGCAAACGTCTCATCCTGGTGTTCAGCTGCTTAATTCTGAGGAGCTTCCTCATTTCTCCGTAATTTCCCTTTTTGCAGTTAAACAGTGCAGTAGTAGCTTTTTTTCCACTGCAAATAATTTACAGTCACTGAACCTCCTCTGCTAAATCCATATGACTTGCTAACCATGGCCAGGCAGGGATTTAGCCTGCCAGCTCAAACCCATCAAGATAATGCCCAAGCATGCTCAGCCTTATAGGTTGGCCAGACAACTGTCGTTTCCAAGGATGGAGCACGCACTTGGGGCTAGATCAGGAGGGATTTCAGAACCTGAGAGCTTTAAAGGCTTTTACAGAGATTGAATCGTTGTCGACCTCCACAAGGAAAAGCCCAGAGCATCTTGCAGCAGACACATCCAGTGGACCAGTTCTACGTGTGACTGTCTCAATAAGAGAAGGGAAATTATACTGTCTCGAAAGAAAATGTCGTTGCAGATAACGCCTTTTTCAGATATGTCATGGTCTAGGGCAGGGTCCAGGGGATCTCACCACCATCAACATCTCATCCCCCTCATCGGGGCAAGGCTGGTGGGGTTAGTGAGAGCCTGGCTGAAATGGTCACCCTGAGGACCCTCCCTGACACACTCAAGGTCCTGGAACAATCAGAGCTGGTGGGAACCAAAGGGTGCTTCAGACAGGAGCACGTCTCCGTGGACATTTCTAATCTGGGCCTTGGGGTTTTGCCCAGTAGAGACAGTGTGGTCACCCTGCTTCAGGATGATTGTGCCCTCTGACCACGCTCCTCCAGGGACAACCTCTCTGACCTCTGCTCCAGCCAGCAGACTCCGGGCAGGCAGTGACTTTCCTGACACGTAGCTTCAGTCTAATTAGTCTAAGAGGAATATTTGTTCTGGCTTTGCCCAGAGCAGCTGGCTGTGGGCCAGGACGTTTTTACTCCCCAGCCTGAGCCCTGGAGAGCCGCCGGTCAGACTGTCGCAGCACAACAAATACCTTGCCCTGACCCTGTCTGTCACAGCTTGGCTGCTCAGAGCTCGGCGGCAGCACCAGAAGCCCGTGCATGGCTGCTACAGAAGAAGAGGAAAAGCTAAGGAGAAGTATCCTCAATTTCTAGTGGTCCAGGACCTACAAAATGACTTGGTTTGATGGTATTTCTGCATCCCTAAGCCAAGTTATAGCCCCTTTTTTCCAGGAAATCCTGAAATCTGCAGATTTACACAAGGGTGTAAAAGCACCGTCTTGTGTGGCTACACCGAAGACCCTCTTCTTGGCTCAAAAATGTTACGGGGAACTACAGATTCCACGAATATGGAGCCAGGCCCCTTTTTCCATGGTAAATGCTGTACAACTTCTTGCCTGGCTAAGCACACATCTCTTACCCCACATGGATGTCTTGGGGGTCCTCAGAGCTGAACCCCTTTCCTAACCGCTTGGCTTTCTGGTTTCACAGAGAGCAGAGGATGAGGATGTCTCCTTCCTCCTGCAAATACCATTCCCTGCCACCAGCTCGCCTCTTTGCTGTTGTTCTCTGTGGCCTGAGGTTTTGAATGTAATCCAGAGAGAAAGCGAAAATGGAAATTCTCCAGGGCATGGAGGGAAGGAGGATGGAGAGGAAATGGTTTCTGATCTCGTGGCAGCTGAGAGGTGGCTCCTTCCCCTCTGGCTGTGGACCAGGCAGCTTGGGCTGACCCAGCTGGGAAGCCACAGGGACCACTGGGACACGAAGCCCAGGGCAGGCTGACCTGGCAGGTCACGTCTTACGAGGCTTTGCTCCTCAAGTGAGGGCATTAGAGATGCAGAGGCAGAAAGGGGTTGAAGTGTTGTGTCTGAGGTTGCAGACTGACAGAGTCAAGATGAGACTTTGGACCCATGATCTAACATCTTGCTGTCAAGACCATGAGTAACTGGGAGAAGGAGGACAAGGACTGTGGAATCTCAGTCTGGCTGTGCTCGCGGGGGGACAGGTAGCCATGTGCCCTACAGCAATGCCTAGCTCAGCTGCTCCTGCTCAGCTGAAGAAGCTGGAGGTCTTATCACGGATGGATTCTCTGAGGTCTAATTGGGTTTTCTCCTGGCCTTGTCCCCCCCTTGTCTCCTTCCTCTTCCACGTGCTGGTGGGAACTTCAGGATCTCTGAGCTTCTCACCTTCTTCCAGGTGGGACCAAATGGACCGACAGGCTCAGAAGTGATTCATCTCACAGAAACACACTCTGGTGTGCTGATGAGCACCCATTTGCTTAGAAAATCCACCATCAGGGATCTGCAAAATCAAACATACCTGCCTTCAAGGACACAAAAGCTTGTAAAACATGTTCTGTTATTGGGTTCTCTCTGGTCATCATCTCATCCCAGTTTTTCCAGTATTTTCTAGGTGTTCCTTGTCCTCACAGGGGTCTGAAAGCTGAAACTTCAGGAACCAGTACTTCCCAGTCTGCAAACTGGGACACGCCAACCAAAGCCAGCAGCTGCTTTCCACCCAGTGGGTGGATACCTGTTGTTAGAGCTGCCAGGGAAGCACCAGCTCTGCTTCCTTCCAAACTCCCCGGTGGGCACAGCGGGAATTTCTGTTCCATATTTCATTGCCATTTCTTGCTCTGCTCCAGGCATCATGTCTTAAGTTCAAACATACTGAAATGTCCCAAACAAATTGCCGCTGGCTGCCATGAGAAATGTGGCAGATATGAGCCACGCACATTAATGCTCGGTTAAAAATAATCCATTAAAACTGGCAAGGGAGAAGCCTCGTTGTCCTAGGAAACCTCACAAAGAGGAGCTCAGTTCGTTGTTCAGGATCTGACTAAAATGCTGGTGCTGGGTTTTTTGTCCCTGTTATTATTTCCCATCCAACCTGCTGCTCTCCAGCCTCTCTTCCCCTCCGTGTTTTCCCCTCCCCTCCTCGTCCTCACGGTTTGGTGCTGGGATAGCTCCGCTTTCCACAGGAGAAACCCTCCTGGAAAGGACAAATACTTCGCCTTGCCAAGGGTTGTTTGTGTGCTTGTGTGCACTATTTCTAAGGCACTGGTATTTCCCCAGTGCTCCCACTGTCACTGATTGTGGGAGGTCACTGTAATTCGGCGGTAGGCAGAAAAGAGCTCTGCATAATCCCAAGCCTTGTCCCCAGATATTCAGAAATCGCTTACTGATGGCCTTCGTGGCATGAAGCGCTTGTGTTGGCCTTTGAAAACAAGCCTCAGCGTTGGGTGAATGAATCAACTGGGCGAGATGCTTCCCGAGCCAAAGGGAAAGGGAATCAGGCAAATCCTCAGGGATGCTTAGGCCTGCTCAGCGCTCATCAGCCAGGATGCAGGAGGAATGCTGAAATCAAAAGAAGTGGGGAGGGAGGGAGGGAAGCAGAGAGGAGAGAAATGTTTGCAGCACGTTGGACCAAGCAGAAGGACCTCTGATCATTGAAGGAAAGGCCAAGGGAAGGGAAACACCCAGTGCCGGGGTGGTTTCCCAAGGGAAACGACCCTAAGCTTGACAATGCATCCAACCACAGTGCTGTGAAGAACCAGAGAAGGGGCCAAAACCTGGATCCCACGGGGGGCAGACCTGTATCGGTCTCTCCTGCCCATGTGTGCATGTTCAAACACAGGGAGAGATTTAACAGCCAGCTCAGAGACACCATAGGGATATGGAGAAACACATCTGACCAGGTTATGGAGACCACCTGCGTCACTGTTTGGAGTGTTGGCCACCTGCACCTCTCTCTAGATGAGGAGAGGGGAGCTATTTCTTGGTCCATGGATGGATTTTTGGCCAGCTGCGCTGCTGGGATAGCCTCGTGGCTCTGTCTGACGAGATGATTTCCCTCTGGCAATGCACTTTGCTTCAATTACCACAAAATTAGTAGGACTCATATAAGAGCTGCGATCCTGATGGCTGGGTGGTCAGTGCCAACATGCAGGGCATGGCAGGTCCACATGTGCTGCTGACCTGCTTGGAAAAACATCCAGCTTTGCTAAAGGGTGATTTTTACCCTTTCTGACCTCTTTAAACCACTTGATCCCAATTCCCATCAGCTCCTGAGTCCTGCCTGGATCAAGGTGAGGGCAGCTGCTCAAATATACTTATTTATAGCAGTGATTTTTAACCCCAGGGACGCAAAGAGCAACAGAACAAAGCGATCCAGTTTCAACAGAAATGATTTTGGACCCAGTCCCAGGGGGGCAGGACGTGTCTGTGCCCCCAAGGCTGGCAGCGTGTGTCCCTCTCCTATCTCTGGCACGGTCCAGGGTCGCTTGGCCCCGGCTGCGTTTCCGCAGAGCTGAAACGTTTCCACGCTTCGCAGCCTGGCAGGGACTTGCCAATGGCTGTCCTGCTGCACGTTATCTCAGCCCAGCTCCCTGCATCTGTGCCAGCCCTTATCTCCTCCCAAACGCACTCCCCGTGCTTATAAACTGGGAGCACGCTTAAACTGGGAGCACATCCCTTCCCTGCCAGCCGGTTCTGCAGGCTGAGCGAGCGCGATGGCGTAGAGGGGCGATTTGGGGCAGTAAATATGTGGTTGCACCTTTTTTTCCTCTATTTTTTCACCTTTTCTCTTTACGTCGTAGCTTCGGTTCTGGAACTGGGAGCCAGTTTGGCCCATCCTGGATGTACTGGGGATGGGAGGGGCGTGTTGGGAGGTATTGCTGGAGGAGAGGGACCTCCAGCCCCCCATGCATGGGGTGATGCAGGGCTCGGTGGCTCTTTCCCCTTATCAGAGATGGGTGAAAGGCACAAGATGCCCCGAAGGCGCTGAGCCGAGCAGCCTTGGAGGGCAAGCACAGGCTGGAGCCAGCGACCAGTGGGAACGGGACTGTTTGGGCTAAGGGAGAGGCTGATTAGAGCTGCTCAAGGCCCTCAGAAAGCCGACCTCACTGCAGCAGCGAGGATGAGGAGCTGGAGCAGAGGGCTCAGCTTGGACATCTCACCACACATCAGACCTGCTCTGCCCCTGATTGCTGAGGCCAAGCAGCCCACGTCCTTTTTTGCAGGGATTGCTGGAGACTCAGTGATTTGAGGGTGTTTGTCGTTGCCTGAGACCCCCTCCAAGCCTTCTTCAGCAATGCTCTTTTGGAACCAGGTGAATGGTGGTCCTCTACATCCCCAAAACTACCTGGGGCCCACCAAAGCACCACTGCTCGAGCACCGGTGGCACTTTGTGCCCGGAGCCACATGGCTGACAACCACCACAGCTCCAATGAACACCTCCCAGAAGAGCAATGAGCTTCAGCCCATTGACTGTCCCACCGAGAGCAACCTTCCCCGCTCCATGGTGTCGGTGAGGTGTGAGATGCCCATGTGGGACAGCAAGCAGAAAGTGAGACAGAAAGTAGGTGCCTCTTCACGCCACAAATCCTTCTCCAGCCTTCACCTGACCAAGCAGTTTCTCACCAAGCCCAGTATTTCACTTGCTTCCCCCCTCCTCCCCCTCAATCCTGATGCAGCCTTGGCTCAGCCTTTCACTTAAGCCACCAGCCTCCAGACTCGAGGGTCCAACCAGGGAGGATTATTGCCATCAATGGCAGCAGGCACAGAGGTGCCATAGCCTGGGGAGGAAATATCCAAAGCGAAGCAGGTGTGAGAGGCATTTCTGTGCTGTGTACCGATCTGTGTACCACACCCATCCTTCCAGCTCCAACTCCATCCTCATCCTCATCTTACTTTCTACAAGTGCAAGATGTTCTGAGCAAAAGTTCTCCAGAACAGCAGTTCTGGAAATTGGGACCTAATTCTCTCAAAATCCTCAAGGCTGATGTTTTGCACAGCCTGGAGAACACCTTTAAGGTGACTGGAACTGTGAACCTGGCTTGGCAGAGCACCTGGATAAGTATGGATCCCTCTCCAGGGGAGGAGGGTTCACCTGGCCCGGTTTCAGCAGCTAAATGTCAACCATGGGTGTGTGAGAGGTGTTTCTAGCATCAGAGAGGACAATACTTCCAGAAGACACCTAATGCTGTCTCCAGGGTTGCAAGGTGAATTGTCCTCTGGAGGTAGCTGGTTCTCCCAATGGTCTATAGATGCAGCCTCAAGACTCAAACATGGACCTTTAAAAATACAGCTGGACTCATCAAACCAAACTTAGGCATCTAGGCTGGATGTCCACCCAGTGTAGCTACCCAGACTCTCCGTCAGGAGGGATGTAGGTGCTTCCCAGTGTGGTTCATCTCCAACTGTGCCTGTGTTGTCCCCCCCAAGCCAGCTGGAAAGGGGCCCATCTGAAAGCGGAGCAGGTTGAGCAGCCACTGTGCCCAGATGTTTCTCCAGGAGCAGCCTGACAAGAGCACTGACTTCCCTGCCAGCTGTGCTAACATCTGGACTTTGCTATCCTGCAGGATCACCCGCTGCAGAGGACAGAAGTTCATCCGCTTCAGCCAGAGCTTTGATCTCTGATCTAATGACAAACACGTGGTGCTCATACTCCGCAGAGCATCTGCAGGCTAACTGGAATTTACTGAGGAGGGAGGAGGAGGGTGACAAGCTCACGGTGTCCTCGCAGGGCCACCGTGCAGGGCAGAGCAGCCCTGCCTGCAGCCCTGATGTGCACTATGGTGGTGGGACAAAGCCTTGTATAAGTGCTTGGAGAAGGCTGGCATTAGCAGCCCCTCCACCTTGCAAAGGAGTAGACAGAGCCCAGGACAGGCGCATCCCCCTTACACCAAACTGTGGCTTCAAGGACTTTCCTGGTCACCTGCTGGGTATGGGAAAGACTCCCACCTTCCCCCACAAGTGGACAGGTTTTATTTCCTAAGGGTGTCCTCTCCTCCCCTCCCATCCACAGAATGGCTGAGGCTGGCAGGGTCCCCTGGAGACCATCTAGTCCAACCACATGCTCGATCAGGGTGACCAGCAGCAGGTTGCCCAGGGCCACATCAAGATGGGTTTTGAGCATCTCCAAGGACGGAGACTTGGCAAGCTGTGCCAGTGCTTGACCACCCTCACAGCAGCAAAACCATTTTATTATGATTAAAGAGGATTTATTGTGTTTCAGTATGTGCCCATTACCTCCTGTCCTGTCACTGGGCACCACTTGGAAGATCCTGGCTCCACTTTCTTTATTTCCACCCTATCAGGTATGTGATAAGATCCTCTCAAGTCTTCTCATTTCCAGGCTGAACAGTCCCAGCTGCTCATGGTCCCAGTTCTCTCAGCCTATCCTCATACAAAAGATGCTCCAGTCCCACCAGAACACCCAAGTCCTGCTGTGCAGAACTTCTTTCCAGCTACTCAGTGCCGGGCCTGTGCTGTTGTCTGGGGTTACTCCTCCCCAAGGGCAGGACTTTCTGTTGATTGAACTCCATGAGGTTCATCTCTGCCCCTTTGTCCAGCTTGGCCAGGTGCCTCTGGATGGCAGGACATCCATCAGGGTATCAGCCACTCCCAGCCAGGACCCATCCCACCATCCCCAGGAGTGGTGAGTAGGGCAGACCTCGAGAGGAGACAGCCAGGGAAAGCTCCAGGCACCAGACATGTTCATGGTGATGAGGCAGGTCTGAGGCCAAGCCAGAGCATCAATCCATGAGAGCCCGTGGCCAGGCCGGGCTGGGCCATGGTGGGGCCGGAGACACCTACGGAGTTGCTGGGGCAGGGACTGACAGCCCCAGGTTGAACTGAAATGGGGGTCCTGGGCCCAGAAGCGGGATGGGGGCAGGTCCAGGGGAGGCTGGGCAGGGCATTTAAAGCGAGTTAGTGTCCTCAAGCCCCCAGCACTCATCTCTTCTGTCCTAAGTGGCCAGGATTGATCACAAGAAGGAAGGAGCAGACAGGATGGGTGGTGCAGGATGGACATGGACTTGGTGTAGGTCTCTTGAAGACGTGGCTAATGACCATTGGTCATCTGCTTAAGATCATAATAGCTGAGAGGTTGCGGGGGTCAAAAAGAGATTCTCCCTCCTGGTTTGGGCCGTGGAAATTTTCACAGAGGTTTTGAATCAGTTTCTCTCCTCCGCAGCACTGGCTCCAGCTGAGAGGAGAGTGGCTCCATGCGAAGACACCATGGCCCAAGATGACGGAGGTCTCATTTCTACTAGAGATTTTCCATGGTTTTTTAGGTCTTGGTCATGCAAACAGTTCCCCTCCTTAGCACGTGGTCAGCACTATCAGCGCACAGGACCTGTCTCAGACAGGACCTTGGGGTGGTCTCACTCTGTCTTGTCTCCAGCCGAGACACTCAGGAGGGGTCTGGGCAGGCTATGAGGGATGAAAGCGGTTTGGTTCCCCATTGTCCTTGTATGGGAATTTGGATGGAAACAAATGTGTAAGAAGCTAGCCAAAAGGAAATACTCTGCGAGAGATGTCAAAGCAGATTTTAATAAATGTTTACAAACCGCCCAGCAGCCGAGAGCGGGAATAAGGAGGGAAATAACTATAGAAAAGGACACTTTTACTATTTAAAACTTCTTGAATCACTCCTACCTAAAAGAACAATCAAGCCTTACTCATTTTACTTGAAAATAGAAACCTTTGGGAGTCTTCAGGACAGGGCAGCATCATCCCGTGCTGGAGCAGGCGAGACATGTGGCATGTGGAAGAGTGACCTTCCCAAATCCGGGATGGGGTCTGTGTCCCTGTGGTACCCGTGTGCCTCTCAGGAACAAGGTTTTTCTTCTCGGTGGCATCGCTCCATAGCAGGGATGTCCTGCTGGCTCTGCTCTGATTGAGGAGCAGAGATCCTGGGCACCGGAGCTGGGGAAGTGAGAAGTTTTTCACCTGCTCCAGGTGAAATTAGAGAGGACACCTATTCTGTGTCTTCTCGAGGATGATGTGGATTTTAATGCTGAACAATTCCCAAAGCTCCGCTGGGGCCTCTGCTTTTGTGCTTTCCTTGGCACAGGGCCATCGTGTGAGTCATAAACTGCTTGCTGTTTGTTTAATGTACCAATTCCGGCTCTATTGAATCTCTGAGAGGGAAGTTAATTCATAAGCTCAATCAATATTAACTGCCTGAGGAGGAGGAGGAGGAGGAAGAGAAGGAGAAACCAGCCAGTTTGGTGTTACAACCACACCAGTGAGCCGTTTCATGTTGCCTACTGGTGTGCGCGCGTCTTCCTCACTCAACAGTCCTAGGACAATGTGACAATCCTAGGACCTATGGGACAATCCTAGGACCTATGTGGACATCGTTGTCCTCCCCAGACCCTGCATGACACCTACAGAGACTTGCCAGGGGCGCAAGGGAGGAACACAACCTGCTGGAGACATCTACTTGGAAGATACCCAAAGAAATCAGCCGGTCTGCACACAGGTCCCAACAGGGACATCCCTGAAGAGCGAGTTAGTGACGTCTCTGATACCTGAGAGAAGTCCTGTGTTCATGCCTGGCAAGTGATGGGCGTGCAGAAAAGGGAGGAGCGGGGCTGGTCTGCTGAAATGCAGAGCAAGGAAGAGGGAGAAGAGCCAACGGAGGAACACATCCAGGAGCCGGCAGGGTGAGAGCCAAGCCCTTGAGCTGTCCGGGTTGTCTGCAGGTGTAAAAACCTTGTGCACATATGAGCGCTACAGAGGTAAGTGCTGTCTCTGGAGGTTGTGAACTACCCACCTAGGAACGGCCTAAACGAATCGTTGCTGTGCTGTCTCATGGGCCACGTGATACCTCTAAAATACTGGAGATCGGGGCATTTGGACACTCACCCAGGAGATCAGTCACGTGGGATGAGGCTCAGCCCTTACACAGGAACTGAGCAGAGAGGCAAGTTCAGGCATGCCAAAGTGAGATGAGACCGCAAGGTGTGTCATGCCCAAAGGTCTTGGTTAGCCAAGAGTTGTTTGCACCTGCTCTTATCCCAGTGGAGAAAACCAGTATATCCTCTTATCTCTGTGTTCAAAACCAGATGTCAAGGTACCTGGAAAAAAAGAGATTTAATGACATGCTTAATTACAGCCATCTGGTCACAGCCTGTCCCCTTGGCCTCCAGAAGACAAGGTCCTGTTGACCACTAATACTTGGTGCCATGTGTCTCTGGGACGGAGTCCACCACAAAACATTCTGGAGAAGATCCCACGGCTCTTTCTCCGACTGCCCTGCTGAAATGAGCCAGTTTAGACCAAACGGGTCCAAGCCCACCAGCTGCTGCCATTGCAGTTGGTCTTGAAGACAACGTAGCACATTCATCTCCTCCTCCAACGGAGATTCAGAGTATGGCGAAGTCACGTCCCCATGCGGGAGATTGGCCTCGAACCTTCCTGGAAGCCCAACCAGCTTCTCGTCCATCGTTCCCGTTATTTTTCTGGTTTTATTTTAATCCTGTGTTTGTTATTGTTCAGTTTTCCTTTGAATAATTTTTTTCTGAGAATCCGAGAATAGAAGACCATGTCAGATAATAACAGGAAGGAAGTGAGAATGCCAAGCATTCCTGGATATATTAAATTAAACCTATTTCACAAGGTTTTTTCTGTTTATGCTAAAGACTCATTTGGGCCTTTATCCTTAAAATTTATGTTGGAGCAGCTACCGCCCTGCTGAGGGTCGGTTTGACACGCACGGAAAGAGAGGAACCCAGCCGCCGACAGCTCCCAGCCTGAATAAAGGGGTTTAAAATGCTGTACGTCCGTCTTTCCCTGAGCCTGGCACTGGGTCTAAGCTGTCTGACAGTGTCCATGCAGAAAAACAAACAAAAAAAACACCAAAAAAAGGAGAATAAGTTGGAATAGAATAGAATAAATTGGAATAGAATAGAATAAACTGGAATGGAATGGAATGGAATGGAATGGAATGGAATGGAATGGAATGGAATGGAATGGAATGGAATGGAATGGAATAGCATGGAAAGGAAAGGAAAGGAAAGGAAAGGAAAGGAAAGGAAAGGAAAGGAAAGGAAAGGAAAGGAAAGGAATAGAATTTTTCTTTTCTATTCTATTCTAAAGAAAAATAAAAAATACAATACAATATAATAAAACAAAGGAAAACAAAGCAAAACAAAATAAAACAAAATATAACACAATAAA
>Ga0065711_1007380_pt1 | contig 15487 bp, 12 predicted proteins | sample Hoacrofraction12_FD_59098 | JGI IMG/M metagenome (GOLD analysis project Ga0065711, IMG submission 59098) | Hoatzin crop microbial communities from Cojedes, Venezuela - Epithelial fraction 12 v2 (version 2) | ecosystem: Host-associated > Birds > Digestive system > Esophagus > Crop | place... | reverse complement strand
AAAAAAAAAAAAAAAAAAAAAAAAGTCAACAGCTTTTACAAGTCCACCCAATAGAAAAATAACATTAATCAGATGGAACAATACTTCCTCGTTACATCACAAAAAGAAACCTCACTCCAAAGTAAATATAATTTTAAGCTTGTAATTAATACGTTTTTAAAAAGGAAATTCACATTAAAGCCACTCTGATTTTATTTGAACTTTTATTCACTAAGCTTACTCAGCTCCACTCTCGCCTCTTGGAAGTAAGTATAGTTCATATCAGTTCACTTCTATTCCATATGGAGCACAGGACAAAACCACTTTGATATTCCCCTTAGCAGTAAGACTCGCAGACCAGGCAGAAGTCTAAGAACAAACACACCGCTTTCAAAATAAAACTGCATTTCATAAAGTAATTAAACATCCCATGTGTGCGTCCCAGCTGTAGCACTCAAGAAGCTCAGTGATTTAAGAGTGACCTCCGAATACAAGCCCTGCAATAGCAAAGAGCCTAAATATGGCACAGATCCCTTCACGACAGGCACACTGCTTTACAAAGCATTAAGGCATGCCCTCCAAGTTTGCTGGACCTCCATGAGTCCTCCTGAGGCTTAATCAAATAGTCAATGCAGCCGCAGCAATCTTCAAAATGGTTCTTGTAAGTTTTCTTAGATGCTCTTTTCAAATTAACTGTGCTAAGATAGTGCTTTTCAGACTTCGTCTTTCCCTTCCCTTTCTGCTGTGACAGGTGTACTCTAAAGGCACCTGAAGTTTGCAACCCCTGGTACCTAAACATGAATCAAGAAATCCCTTTCTCAGCTGACATTCATTTTCTTCACTACTAAGGTGACTATTTAATGTTGCCGCTTAAAAAAAAAAGATACTGTTTCATTAATTGGTTTTACAAAGCATTATTAAATGAACTATGGCTAAATACACATTGCTATGCACCAGAGCAAATTCACATGGGCAATCAATGAAACCAAACAAAACCTAAGAGAAACAACTATTTATCACTGGAGATTTAAAAAAATAAACATTAAAAATCCCACCAAAAACTCCAAAAAAAACAACCTCTACAAACAAACCACCACCAGCCTTCCAGAAACAAGCCTCAGATCATAGCTGTAATACATAACAAGAGGTAAGATTCAGAGACAATTGTTTTGTTGCACACTATAAAAGATAATGTTTTACAGACCATATGTTCCTTGACTCACTCCTTCCCACAGACGACAGCCTTCCTTCTTTTGCTTTATCATCATGCCCTTCACTCTGCAGATACCAACTATCCTTTTCTGTCCGACTGATACAGACTTAAGCAAGTTCAAAGCACGTGTTCTCTAACTTGAACTTAGCTTTGAAGTCTGCTGCTTGTAATTCATGACCAAATAGTTTTTTGTAACTTAGCTTATTTCCCTTCTCCAGCTACACCAATTAGACTAATGAGAGTTCTTACCCCCATGAAAAAACCTTTTTTTAATGCAGTCATTTATCTTCACGAGCTCAGGCTTTTAGAATAGCATAAAGAGTTGATACTTGCAATAAAACCACAGCAGTTGGTTTCACTGCTAACTTTTAGTGACCTCACAGTCCTTCATAACAATGTTCTGGAACTTCCCAGTTTACATATTATTGCCATATACTATTAGGTATGCAAATATATATCGTTACCCAGGTACAAACAAGTTCTGTGACCACTGGCTTGTGTTCACTGAAATTAAAGGGCCAATTTGCCCAACGCCCCAATACTCCTCTCCACAAAATTACTGATCCAAGACTGTTCATGATACAAACTGATCCGAGCTGTGCAGCTGGGCAGCAGAGGTTCAGGGCAGAGACTATAGCTGAGGGAAAGATGTCTCCTGATTTGGTAGCCTATGTACATTTCGATGAAACATGAAGGACCTCAGGCATCCTCAAGAGTCCTACCACATAGGAGGAGGAATACACCAACTGCCAAAAGGCACCATTTACTTGCATGCAGCTTTGCACTGTGGCAGCCCACAACGCACTCCTGCCCTGTAGATCCCGGTGCAGATTATCTGCATAAACTCTGCTGATAAGATCTTCACACCAAGGTCACATGGAAAGTCACCGTCAGAGCTTAAAGTAGCAAATAAAAGTAAATTTCTTTGCCATTGGTAGTGCTACAGCTGTGACAGCAACTTCTTACACACATAGCAAGCAGTGCAGGAATTGAGAGATACAAAAGGAGATCAACTAACCACTGAAATGTGGAAAGTTTTTATTTCTTTAAGATATTGCATAGATTCTGAAGATGACTAAGAATTTTATTCATGAAACATCAACCCCAAATAACTCAAAGAACATTCAGTGTGGGAGGTTCTTTTGCAAAAATTAAATAGCAATTGCGATGAAATAGTATCTTCTGCCGAGTTACCATAGAATTTACATTTTGCTCATGCTCTTACCTAACTGTGTATAGCCAGGAACCATACACAAGGGATACTAGCCAATTTGTTATCTCAAAATGTAGAGTTATTTCAAAAAGCGGGGGCAGCAGAGCAGGAAGCAAAAGGAAGGTTAATTTTAAAAACAATCTTAGGGTAAAAGTCTTATTTCAGAGCTATCCAACAGATCTACCCTCCGGTTCACATCAGCCGCAGATGTGCACAGAGCCAGTTTTAGCAATATTTAAATAAAATGCTGGCTAAGTACAGAGCGCGTTGGATCTACCTGCATTCAAACTAGTTATCACTGAGTTACCTGTACCCACAGCTGATGCCTCATAATTTAAAAACTTGTGTCTCAAAAGTGCTGCCACAAGATGACAAGAAAGGCTATTAGCACAAATCAGTATTTGCCAAGTATGCTTTTTAGAATTCTTTTCTTCTCCCTCACCTGCGCTATATTCATAGGCACCTGATTTTAGTAAGTAAAGTTACGAGCTCCTTCCTTTCAGGTACACTGTCTAGATGTTTCATGAACATCAGCAGGTCAACAGCTACAACCCTTCCAATACTGCCATCAGAATATGTGTGTTTTAAATGATCTTCGTTTGTAGAGCTGTTGATAACTTTTAGAAATGAGATTAAAAAAAAAAAAGAAGACTTTGTAGACAAACTGCATAGTTAAAATAACTGGTTTTTAAGGGACTTCAAGTTACCATAGAATTTACCGTCTCTTACGCATTCAACCTCAGCCTGAGGGAACATTACTTAGCCGTTGTCATACTGCTGTAAATCCAAAAGGAAAAAAAACACAGCTATATCCTGCTTTCTCTTTAAAAATGTATAAAATCATTTCTCCTATTTAAGAGGTCTTTTGCTTAGCATTAAAACAATACATTTGTTCAGCTGAAGAGATCAAACACTGCCTAACTCCACCAGTTGAGGACAATGTGCTTTTATGTTTCAAAGTCACATGTAGCACAAATCAAATGAAACATCAGAGAAGCAAGGCATTTAAATGCATATTTGACATACTTTTTGCAAGCAGTGTGTTTCACTTCTCAATGGGGCTGTGGGTGGGAGAGGAAAAGGTTGGTTTCTTACAGACTGGAGTGTAAAGGCATCACTTGGCAATTCAAATCATCAGAGGTTATAACTGCCCACTGCTAGATGCTGCCATGTACAGGAAAAATACATGCCAGAGATCACCATTCTGCATATTCAGAAGGGGCACTTACAATCACTGTCTGTCTCCTCATATAGCAGCATTATACAGCCCTCACGCTGCAATGCCAACATGAGTTACTTGTCATGAAACTTTCAAGCCATTCATTCTTATTTGTGCATAACAATATTTACTATTCTCAAGTACCCCACATCATGTGATTTCTATCAAGCCTTGAACAACGAAGAAAACGTAGTGTCTTTTGTCCAAAGTTGCTTCTGCCGCTTTGCAGACCAACTTCTACAATGTTAGGTTATGGTCAGTCACAGCAAGGTTTCTCTCACATTTTGTCTCCACTTCTTTAAGGGGAAAAAAACCCCGTATTTACCACCCGTTGATCAATATGTGTACATGTCCCTCATCTAAGAGTCTGCAAGAGACAGAGCGCTTTTCATCTTACACAAATACACTAAGCCAGGTGCAGAAAAAGCAGATGTAGATGCTTGAACTCTATGTTACATTAAAACTACAGTTTGCTTGTGTCTGTCATAATGTTACAGAAAAATAACGATACTCATGGGTAAAGTTCCTGTAAATCATTCGTTTTCCCCAACTCCACCCTCACCTTTAAACTAATGCACAAAGCCAAAGACAAACTTCAGATTTCCATTTGGATGATAATTACACACCACAACACAGCTGTCATTTAGCATTTCTCATATGGAGGGCTCTTAATCCCTTCGAGGGTATCAAAATCATTATTACTGACCATTTGCAAATGAGGGATCCAAGAACCAGAAGACTGAGCTGGGTAGTATCAGTAACCAGAGACAGAGTTGGTCAACCTGAGAATGCTGGTGCACAAGAAATAAACTATCAATTTACACTAAACTGGCTAAGCTCGTCTACTGCTTGTTTGAACATGCTTCCAATTTGCCTACAAGAAAATTGTGAAGGTAAATGCAGATAAACTTTAACAAAAGCAGTTTAATAAGATTACACTGAACTTCTATAAGCATTTGAGTGAAATTTAAACACCTTTAATTTGATCTAACATACTCAACTGAGGAGGTCAAAAAACTAAAACCAAAGCCACTTAAATTCTGCTTAGAAGTCCTTGTATAGGAGTACTATGTAATTTAATCCACTTCCAAAGCATATCTTAATCCCGATGAACTTTTCCAAGTGTTCCTATGTAGACAAACCCTCACCATACTCTAAATGCATAGGCAGCTTTCTCAAAGAAAGTAAACTACCTTATACTTAGCATAATAGTTTGAGATTACTGGTCAGTTGCTGATGACCTATGAATTCACCTCACGACACACCAGTATCCCACTTACATACCCTTAAGTAGCAGAATCCAGATATCCTCAATCTCAGGTTCAATGTTTCCTATCTACCGGAAATTAAATCTTTATTTTTGAGCTTGTAGCAAAAAACAGTTTCAAATACAGTCTCCACCAGATCTCTCAGTTTTATCGTCCCTTAAATCCAAAAGGAAGATTTCACATATGACATCTATTGTTTTATCTACCAATGTCAAGATTGATGGTTGTCTGCAGATGGGTTGATACAGCTTGTTTCATTTAATTTAATGTAGATGTCTTAACTTCAGTCAAATGAAATGCACCTCCTTCACAATCAGCATTTTTCAGACTTTCTTGAGACTCAGTGATGTCTTGCAGAAGGTTTTTGGAGGGCATATGAAGTAGGCTGACTCTGTGTGCAGTTTCCTCATGTATATAAAGGCCGTATGTGGAAAACCCTTTACCAAGATGATCCAGTTCTCTCTGTATGAGAGACAGACACCAGCTTACAAACTTGTTTGTAAAATACAGGACAACTCTGGCTTGCAGTTCTATTTGGCAGTGCGCAATCACAGCTGGAGATGTACATCTTCCTAAGGTCATCTTCCCATGAGAGCCGCTACTCCCCAGCAAAGCCACAGAAACTATTATGTAGGTCAGGTCTCACATGCAGCCCATGGGCAAACACCCCATCTAACCCACCCACCACCTTACAGTGAGGTGGGCCTCAGAAGAAGCCAGCACCAGTAGCCACAAGCAAGATGAAACCTGAAACCAAGCAAAGAAGTTCTAACAGGCTTCATTTGCTGTTGCCCCAAAAGGGGAAGAGAAAGCCTCCCTGTCCTACCCCAGTGGCAAAATCGGCCAGCAGCCAAAGTTGGAGAGGAAGGAACGGAGGCTCAGCTATTGAAGTGGCAGGAACTAATGCACAACAGGTTGGTATTTGAAGTCTTGGTCTTGCTGTGAAAAACCTACATTCCCAATACGGTCAACTAATGAAAGCAAAACACTTATAAAATTAAAACAAGTTGTGGAACCTTGTGCAGAAAACTATAAACCGTGTTTTCACTAAGATTTTAGCTTAAGTTAGTTAAATTACAAACCCACTCTTTTTCATAGCTAATTCAAGGATACAGATGAAACTAGAAATGCATCTCCTCCCACAGAAAAATATTTAAATAGCAGAGATTTGTAATCTAGAACAGAGAGCAATATTCTGTGAGGTATCATCTAATTTAAATAAATCTCTCTCATTAACTTAAAGGCATTCTAAAATTCATCATCATTGCTTTGTTCGTTACTTGATATTTCACACTAAATCTCCCAAACATTAGGATAGATCTTTTATAGACACAAATGTGTCAAAAAAAAAAGCTGGAGAGGGACATTTTACAAGGGCACACAGTGACAGGACAAGGCGTAACGGCTTTAAACTGAAAGAGAGTAGATTTAGATTAGACAGCAGAAAGAAATTCTTCCCTATGAGGGTGGTGAGGCACTGGCACAGGTTGCCCAGAGGAGCTGTGGATGCCCCCTCCCTGGCAGTGTTGAAGGCCAGGTTGGACGAGGTTTTTTAGGCTGGTCCAGTGGAAGATGTCCCTGCCCACGGCAGGGGTGTTGGAACCAGATGATGTTTAAGATTCCTTCCACCCCAATCCATTCTATGACTTAAGGTTTTCAGTCAAATAATGTATTTGAAACCATAAATTTATTCCAAATACCAGTACAATATTCTGTAGCTATGTAGTTGCATTTTTGCTACAGCCTCATTATCTAAGCATTCTCTACTGCTCACAAGTCACAGAATTTCTGAATATTTTAACTGCATGTATACATACAAACAGTCTTTTTCCTTCTAAATTCTTATGTGGGTCTCACAACTCTTCATGCATTTATTCTCACAATGCCCCTCTCAGACAGCAATACTAGGTAGCATTAGCTACTAAATCAATTAAAAAAACACTAGGTAACCATGTAAACCAGAAGCATACACAAAACAGAGAATATAGGAACAAAATCAGCATTTGAATGGAGCCAGGATACGAATTTATTCAATTTTCGGAGCAAGAAACAAAACTCAGGATCTTCTCCTGTGACATATGAGGCTCAACCTCAATTGCTCTTGTGAAAATAACTCTGGGTTGGAAAGGTCAGAAAGACACAATTCCCCACAAAACATGCAAGCAATATAAATGTGATGTGAGGTACATTCACCCTGTGCCTGTTCGACACAACTGGGAACAAAATCTGGGGTGAAATGAGGATAAGCATATGCAACTTCACTGAATATATGCAACGTGGTAACACCGAGAAATTGATTTTCTTTTCCATCATTTGCTGGGAATAACTAATCAAACTGCAGTGAAACAGAGATGAGTAACTCCCACAGCAAATGGGGTGCATACAGTGTAATGTGTAGCAGACGTGACCACGACTGTTCTCTGCACAGAACACAACGTATCCATGAATACTTTTGTCACATTGGGAGGTATAAGAACAACCTTTGAACCTGGTGAATTACAATCCCACTGCAAATACAGACTAGACCCTCTTTCCTGATGCGATGCTTCGAGATTAAATTTGGAGCACATTCACTCTCCAACCAAACAAAACAGCATTTGAAACAAGAGTCCTCCAGAGTGAAAACGGTATACGTGGTGGGGAACCACAGAAACTTCACATGGGATGAAATAGCTGTTATTGCAGGTGGCCTGACAAGGCACGAATGCCTCCTAAAACCTTTGGCTAGATCTTCACCTAAAGATAAATATTGTCTACCTAAGCCCCAGTCACATTGTGATTTCACCTTTATCCTGTGAGATATGACCATCACCTTCTGAGGCTAAGTCACTAGGAAAAAAAAAAACAAACTCACATGCAGAGGCCAGATAGGGCCATCCCTCCACAGGCCAACCAAGATGTGACCATGATATACACTTGCCACGCAACTTGGATGTAGTTGTAACATCCTGATGAAGTTCCCAGTTCAGTGTGGACTCACCTTCCTCCCCACAGGATTTTTACAATGAATGCTGCTGATGCAGGGTCCAGCAGAAGAAAAGCATAGATAGTGACAGCAAATCAATCAGAAAGCAGCAGAAATGCCTAGCGCTGCCTGGATTCAGAGCTGTACAGAAGACAGTGGTAGAGAGATCATTCAGCTTCCCAACAGCAACTATTCTGAAGGGACCAAGTTTATCCACACTAACCAGATGGCTTCACAGTTTTAATGAGCTATGTAATGTAAGGTATAGTGCCATCAAAGCAGCACTGGAATGATAACATATCTTTAATCTCAATGGAATAACCAGTCCAAAAAAGGTGAGTATTAAAAAACCCCATAGAACTATAAGAAAACATACCTATGTCTGATTCAAAGCGTAGTTTTCCAATGCTAGACTGCATCGTGTAAATGCTGCTTTGCAAGGTGGATAAAAAATAGGGATAGGCAATATAAAAGACAAGCATATGTGATTTGTGTAAATAAATGGATATAAATTATTTGATTTGCTATTTATTAAGTACCTGTAAAGTGCTCAGTGTTATCCCAGTCAAAGAAAATTGTCTTCTGCTTTAAGAAACTGACAATCTAAATGACAAAAGGGAATAGACAAGGTGCAGCGAGAAGTCAGTGATGAATGAGGAATATTTTGATTGTGTTTTGAATTTGATTGCTTCCTGTCAGCACCTCTGAGGTAGAGTTCTTGCTACAGATTTGCTGACACATGGGCAAGTGTTTCAGAGCAGAGGATTAGCAAGGCATTTCAGACACAGAAGCGCCACAGAGAAAGCCAAAGTCAAGATGAGACAGAAAAGACAAATTTGGAATCACTATTAGCGCAGGGAGGAGAAGCATGAAGAATGCCTTAAGCAATCCGAAAAGATCTTCAGAGGAGGAAAGAAAACTGCAGGAAGCCGGTATGTATAACATGAACGTCAGGCAAAGCCACTGCAAGAAATCGCAGCTGAAGCTGATGTAACGATGGAAAGATAGACCAGAGCAACCCTGCTTTACATGGCTATTCGAGAGATCCATCTGATGAAGACAGGTGATGATGGAATTCAGTATCAGCTGTTTAGAGTGATACACACAGTTATGCAGTAAGGAGAAAAGTGGATGAGTAATTTTTATGGCCAACCTCTCAGCCTTGAGAGCATGTTCATTACTAGAGGTCCAACATGCCACGTTTCTGTATACAGTTTGTGCATGAACTAGCCAAGAGTTCCTTTGGCAGTGTAAAAACACTGCTGTCACAGATGGGCTTCATACAAACGGGGTTTTGTTTTATTAGTAACTGTCCTTTTTTTTCCCCCCAAAAAAATCCTCAACCTATACAAGCCCTCAAATTTCTTTCTCCCTTTCTTATCGCTTACAAACGTAAGAGAGAATAAGACATTGTTTGTTTGTTTTCTTTACTTGATAGGAGACTAGTTTTTCTCCAGCTTGGTGGTACTCCAAGTGAAAAGGACAGCAGATACACTCTTGGCAACTGTACAAGGTGGTTTTTTTTGCTTTTCCATAAAACACTTCACTGTGCCAGCTTTCTGTGAGTAACCTCAGAAATAATATACTTTTTCTGACAGATGACAGCACAGTGTAGTTAATAAACAAATTAGACCCATATGAAAATGTGATTCATACATAATGTCATTCCAAAGAATAAGGTGGTACATCACTACTAAAGAAGCAATCCTTATACATAAGCCTTCAAATGAAAATACTTCCCTGGACTTCTGCAAAGCTCTTTAGCACTTAACAGTCGCTGTGCAAAACTCTTCTAGCAACAGAAGAATCCTTCTTGCAACGAAGCATGAAGGTCCAGCATGCAGCTAGTCAAACAGAACCGTCTCACAGCACTTCACACACAGACAAAGAGGTATCAGATGGTTTCACTGAAACCGTATCAGAACAGAAAGAGTTTGAGAAGTTTCAGATAATTAATTGGCTTTTTTGCACTAAAAAAAGAAATGGAAGATGCAAACAAGCATAAAAATCTATTACAGTAGCAACACTTTCGCTGTAAGACATACAAATCACTGTTTCCTCCTAAGTCTGGCTACAGTACAGAAGGCTGATAACATGCACACACGTGGTACAGTTCGCACTGAGGACAGACAGGATTTGATAGCTAGCCTAGTTCAAACACTAGTATAGCAAGGGGTTTAAGTCTGGCAACAGAAGTGCTCTCAGTCAGTACATGTGACATCCTGCTGCAGGATTTTCATCCTGAGACCTTACACGTGCACGCTCAAAGCAAGTAGACTTTGCCGGCGCCATCTGCCAGAATACACACACGCTCATGATTTCACAACAAACGGATGTCACATCCAGAATGAGTGAATTTCAAGACACCACACGCTACACAGAGGAAAGTTTATTAATAAACCCCCTTGTTTCTTCCTCCTTCTCTCCCCCATGTCAGCACGCCCAGGTCCAGCTCTAGGGGATGAAGGGGATTACTCCAGAAAGCCGAAGAGATTGGCAGTGTGACGGGGCTGGGAAGAGGAAGTCAGACAGACACGGGAGACCTGCCTCGGCTTCTGACCCACTTCATGAACTTCACCAAACTCCTTGCCTTCTTGGTGCCACTGCTTCTCCCTCAGACTCTGTATGATCTTACACAATTAGGCCAATATCTTCAAGGCAGTGACTGCCTATCCCTGTTTTTGTTGAGAAACAGCCTATAGGCTTGAATAACACCTTAGTAAAAAAGGGGATTGATTTTACTAGGATTTGTCATGCCAAGAATAAAACTATCTTTTCACTTAAATAGTGAGGAATACTCACACAGTTAAACCTGTTAATATTCTTTAAATATATGTACAGCTGGAAGAGTGGCACGTTGCTCTCATTCACAAGTTTGCTATACCCATACCAACACCTACGATCTCCCCTAAATGTCTATTTACAGAGACATTTCTCCCAGGGTCCAAGTTTTCCGTTCGTGTCCTTTCTTTCCCCTTCTCGCCTGCTTTACCCTCTCCTCTAGCAGAGCTCCTCAGTCACATTAGGCAAACTATTTGCCGTGTGACACAGGGACTTGATCCAAGCCTCAAGAGAGCAGAAAAATAGTCTGAAGAAAAACAAACAATTTATTTTTAACCTGGATGGGTTCCCTGACAGAGTTTATTCCCCACCACAACAGGTGTATCAACACACCTGAGGAAGAAGCGGAGTAACCCAAGCTGCATATATTGCTGACAAACGTATCCATTAGTAGGATAGGAATGTTTTTAAAAGAGTAACATTGGAATAGAGGTTCTTGCACTGGGGAACTGTTTAAACACCATAAAATGGACTTAATACATATTCCGTATGTTGTTCACAGTTTCCTTTGCCAGTTTGGCTAATTATACGATATTTAAGTTTAAACATATGTTGCCTCCCTTGCAGTGAATCCTCTCCTCCTACATGATACAGGAGTGAAGTCATCTTGCTGACTTCAAGCTGAATCCTGCATCCTCTCAAGCAGGTGGGCATTTTTAGTTCATCTGGAAAGCAGTCCAGCCCTGAGAGCACAGTGATTCTTGTTGCAATAAGTTACCAGGAGCTCTAGCACCAGGCATATCCTGAAAGACACTGTCCAGTTGCCATATGTTAAAGAACCAGTATAACTTCTACTATGCTGGGCATATGGTTCTTAAAACACGTAAGAGATGCTCAGGATGCATCTGCATTAGTGTCAGAGGTGAACCAGCAGACCAGAGGCTTTTACTCTCATACCATCACCGAGTTCAAGATTTTTCTTTTTTTTTTTTAAAAAAAAAACAAAAAACAAACAAACAAACAAACATACATACATAAGAAAGAAGAAAATTCCAAGTGGAAGGAAGTGGCAAAAGACTAAGCCAAAAAAAGTATTTAGAAGGGCAAAAAATCCTACAGCCCTTTATGGACTGTCATGTACTGCAGACAGGAGAATCTCTTTCAGTTAGCGCATTCCACATTACGAGTGCCTTCAGTAAGCAGAGCAGCCAAGTATGCCACGATAGCTGCATTTCGTTAGCTTAGCATAGCAGAGTATAGGATTTAAAGGGGAAAAAACAGCAGCTGAAAATAATTGCATTAGCTTAACAACATTAACCCACAAACCCAGAAGCAGCCTATAATATTCAGGACTGCTACAAAAGCGGTAATTCAGAATTAGTGTCTGTAAAAGATGAATAATCCTGCTTTGACTGGGATTCAAAATCCTAAAGGAAGGAAGTTCACCTCAAATAGTGTTCCCCGAGAGAGGATGGGAGGGGAAGGAAAGAAAGGAAAGCGTGGCCTAGTTAAAGACATCAGTAGGTAGGAACACAAACTGTAAAATGATGTGGTTCCCAAAGGACTAACATTTTTTATGGTTTATACGCATACATTCCCACACATCCCTTCTCAAAAAGGACTTTGAAAATAAATCTAATTTTAAGAACTGTAAATGAAATAGACATGTAAGAATTTAAACACTCCGAGCAGTAAAGACCAAAACCTCAGAGACTAGAGCAAAAAAAGCAGCCAGGACTGGAGCAGACTGAAAAACCCAGCCAGCAGTGACAGCTATAATTCGATCGGTGGGTGTACTTCACAACAGTCCATGAGTCTTGATGCCATGAGGGCTTAGAAAAGAACAGCATCACAAAAAAAAAAAAGATACTTCTACATGTAACTGTTAGAATGGAGAGACACACAACAAACTCAAGGGAGCACGCCTTCCTCAAAACTGAAGAGAGAATTTATGCTAAGCATAGGGGAGGGTAAAAATTAAAAAGATGCTGAGTTACAGCATCTATTCATTTCATCTGTGAACAGGTACCAGAAGTAAGCAATCAGACCAGCCCTAAGAAGACTGCAGCAGTCCTAGTGCCTCATTAGCCACTGGCTATCTGAATTTACACGGCTCCTCCAACTGGAGTTCAGTAATAAACTCTATCTAACCAGCAAGCCAGCCTTTGGAAACAACTAAAATCCTATTCTCGTTAACCATCATGTTCTGGGAAGTTTTTACTTCCCTTCTGCATCCCTGTAGAATTTAAAATATTTATCAAGATATAAAAAATTACCTGTGGACTTTACAGTTACAGCAAAACTAACTGACATGGGTTCGTGCTGCTATAGGATGTTTTTAAGCTCAAAAAAATTCCCTATCAAACACAAAATTAATATGTAATCCATCCTTACTGGGAAGTAAAAAAAATTCCCTTTAGTTGAGCTCCCCTGTAAAAGAAAGTGTTACAACTCTTCATTTGTATTTGTTCACCATCTGCACAGCACTATCCCATATGGACATAGTACATTTTTTTTATGTTTCTGTTAAGTCTCCTTTGCTAGCAGTATCGCCCCCCAATTCTGCTGTTTCATTGTATGGTCAGCACAGGACTGCCTAGAAGTGAATAAAATACAGTGCTTCACTGAAGTTTTGAAGTTTTTAATTAATTTAAATAGAAATTAATATTTATTTAAATACTTCGGTGAAAATGTTAGCCCAGCCTGAATCTCACTTAGCCAGAAGACCCTTTATAACTACTCTGACAGTGCGGCTTTGCATACAATGAAATCACACCCTACATGTTTCAAAGTAAGTTATGAGATGGCAATCTGTCTTTAGCACAAGTTTCGGCTTTCAGGCCTTTCGTTTTTGCTGAGAAAAGTGAGTGACTCCTTTTCTCATACATTTGTCTAACCAAGCAAGGCAAACAGCTTCCCTGTGAGCAGCAGGGCTAAGGCAAACCCATCTGAACCCCTGATGCAGGTTTCCAGCTGTTTAATAAAGGCTCACACCGGAGTCTTTCCCTTACAGTTCCTGCTCCGTCCAGATTCAGACTTTCACAAAACCTGCCTGAACTTTGCATCTTTAAGACCTCTATTTCTCTGCTGACTTGGCTTGAATCAATGATCAATTTAAAAGTTACTGTAGTGGGAAAAGAAACACAGATCCCACACATACAAGCAACACAATCCCTTCTTTTGAAACAGGAGCCCTTCTTGCTCTCCACACCTAATACAACATTTTGCCAACAGAAATCCATCCTAAAGCTTTGGCTTACAAATGCTGGAAATATCAAGCAACAATTACACCTAAGGTTCTCTTTTATACAAGATTTCAGTTAATACTTCCATTTCATTGTACATAATCTCCTTCCAGTCCCAGCAAAACACAGTGTTTTCAATCAGTCTTATCACTACTGAACTTTCCAAATAAATATCCAAAGTTAAGCAATTCTGTCGCTCTTCAATCTTATTTTTCTATCAGTTACTTGCATAGTCATTCCCACTCTGATTTAATCTTTCCTTTCACGATTGCCTAAGTCTACACAGAAAATGAGAAGAGTAACTCAAACTAAGCGCTTGGCAGACACGTATTGGTGAGATCACAGTAAGATCCTGGAATAGCACAGGCTCTCTGGTATGGAAAAGGCCCGTGGAGTTCCCATGCAGTTTCAGTAGCCATGATCTGACACAATGAGCAACACCGAGAGGGATACAGCCCTTCGAGGAAACCAGCTGTTAGCGGGTGAACACCCAGGGAGGCGACAGAACTGGCATCCACAGCTTCACAACTAACGTGTCACATTATGCAGTCGAGCCATATTACTGCATTAGCAAAAGCGGCACAGAGCAAAGCTTTTCAATCTAATCACACGACGGAGCTCAGAGGTAACAAGCGAGATGTGAGGGTACAAATCCCTTATTAAAAGGTAAGCTTGAACACAAAGACGGTTTCATTTCTCTGATTTTCAGTTCTCTGACTAAAAAAAATAAAAGGTTTTATGGGGTAGAAAAATAAAGTATTGTTTAGGAAAGGTGTATTTGGCCCAAGCAGAATGACAAAAGAATTACTTAAAAGGTGTTTGTGATTCACCCTGGTTCAATAACTTCTCATGAATGCTAACGTGTATCGGAGAGACAAAGGCTTATGCAGGTGTGACAGAAACGATTAGTCAGTTACTAACAAGCTGCTGCCTTCACTGGCAGCCACACTGCTGAAGGTGTATGCTATTTATCGAACATATATAATTTATACATGTTCCTTTTCCGAGTTAAGTAAAGGTGNCCCGTCCACCTGGTGTCAAAATTGGTAAATTTTGTCATAATTTGGTATATAANGCGTCATGATAATCACGAGTCCCAGTATAGTCCCTACATACTATAGAGACAGAGGTGTAGTACAGTGGGGATGTTTACCACTATCTTATCATTTTATTTCTTTTATTAATATACAATCTTAGACTAACAGAACAAGATATTAAAGTTACAAGATTAAGATATAACAGTCCGCGATTTACTCGCAAATATATGTATTATATCCACAGAGGTGAATAGTGCTCGATTTGATAAGTCGACGAGCAACCTTCTCTCGTCGGGACGAGGAGAGGCCCAAATCCGCCAATAACTCGTAGTTGCCCTGATGCCATTTTCCGCGTGCTCCAAGTGGGAAGCCCGTGAATTTGATGCGGGTTGCATTTGTTAGTTCCTGTACTTGGTTCAATAGATGTTGATACTTCCTTACTTTTTCTGCTGCCGCATCCGCCAATGATGTTGGTTTACTTTCATATCGCACCGTGATGTCGACCACCAATGCTTGGTCCCCTTTGACAAAGACCAAGTCCGGTTTATACAGTTCGTTGTTGTTATC
>Ga0065711_1042298_pt1 | contig 15488 bp, 9 predicted proteins | sample Hoacrofraction12_FD_59098 | JGI IMG/M metagenome (GOLD analysis project Ga0065711, IMG submission 59098) | Hoatzin crop microbial communities from Cojedes, Venezuela - Epithelial fraction 12 v2 (version 2) | ecosystem: Host-associated > Birds > Digestive system > Esophagus > Crop | place... | reverse complement strand
CCTCCTGGATTGCGCCTGCCTAGCTGTATGGTCTTCCCAGCTGATGTCAGGGTGGTTGAAGTCCCCCATGAGAACCAGGGCCTGTGACTGTGAGGCTGCTTTACTATACTCATCTTTATCAGCTAACCTTAAAATAGTTTAGACAGTATACATCACATATTTCAAATAAAGAATTAAAGATGAGGTATGCAAGAAGTGTCAGTCAATATACATTAATGGAAAAATATGTCCTATCAAGCAAAAAGCTTAATATTTCTTTTTATTATTATTATTTCTAGAAGCATTCAATCATTATCCTGTACAACTTTTGGATTTTTCGTACATCTTCCGTTGTGATAGTGAGGGGACAGATTAAAAACATTGAAGATACTTCAGCTTTGTGGGGGAAAAAATACATCATATCCTGAGTTTATTTGAAGAATGATAGAGTTGAAATTGCCTTAAGTTTTGGAGTGTTAGCAGTCAATCCCTTGGAAAAGCATGCAGATTTCAGAAACAAGGCAGAAACAAAAAGAATTAAAAAACTGAAACCTTTAAGTCTTCAATAGGGCAGACTCAAGCTGACAATATTCTTGTGCAATGTTTTTACAGTAGGATTCGGAAGGGTCTCAGGAAGAGCGTACTGCAAAGAGCCAGCCAGCGCAGAGGCGGGTGCTGCTGGACCCACCAGTGCTCGATCCACAGCAGTGGCGTAAGCAGCGCCCGCAGATGCAGGGGAAGACTGCGTCTTGCTGCAGCCCAAGACACAGCAACCCCTGCCTCCATGCTGTCAAAGAGCCACTCAGGTCTGCAAAGGCCTAAGGGTAAAAAATTGCTAATAAAAAAGGACACGAGAAAAAAAATCCACTGTTGGAACATTTCAACGACAGTATCACATAAGTAAATATGGTCATAATTTAGTCTTTAAATATCTATACATTTAACAAAAGTGTATGTACCAACCAGATTTTGGATACGCATGTAATATGATGTAAATTTAATATAACTGGTAATTAGGTTGTAACAGAGGAATCAGTTCAATAAATAAGCTAAGGTAAGCAAGCAATACTTCCAAAATAAAAGATCTGTGAAAGACTTTTTTTTTTTTTTTTTGTAAGTGAAGACTTGCCTTCTGTGTTCATGAAGATGAACAGGCAAAAACAACATAAAATTTCACACAAGATAGGGAAGAAATGCACATCAGATATAACAGAGCGAGAAGTGCATCAGTACTGAAAAAACCTAACAACTGTTCACACCCTCCCACCAACACCATTTCAAAAAGAAAGAGAAAACCACAACACTATTTTTCCTAAAGTAAAAAAATAAAATGATAGAGGTTTGGTTCTGGCCTGGATAAATGCCAGGTGCCCACCAAAACCGCTCTATCACTCCCGCTCCTCAGCTGGACAGAGGAGAAAAAACATGACAAAAGGCTCGAGGATCAAGACAAGGACAGGGAAAGATCACTCACCTGTTACCGTCACGGACAAAACAGACTGAACTTGGGGAGAAAGGGGAGTTTAATTTATCACCAATCAAATCAGAGTAGGATAATCAGAAATAAAACCAGACCTTAAAACACCTTCCCCCTACCCCTCCCTTCTTCCCGGGCTCAATTCCTGTTTCTCTACCTCCTCCCAGCAGCTCAGGGGGACAGGAAATGGGGGCTGCGGTCAGTTCATCACACGTTGTCTGTGCTGCTCCTTCCTCCTCAGGAGAAGGACTCCTCACACTCTGCCCCTGCTCCAGCGTGAGGTCCCTCTCACAGGAGACAGTTCTCCACAAACTTCTCCAACGTGAGTCCTTCCCATGGGCTGCATCTCTTCATGAACTGCCCCAGCGTGGGTCCTTCCACAGGGTGCAGTCCTTCAGGAACAGGCTGCTGCAGCGTGGGTCACCCACGGGATCACAAGCCCTGTCAGTAAACCTGCTTTGGCGTGGGCTCGGTCCGCAGGTCCTGGCAGGAGCCTGCTCCAGCGCAGGGCTCCCCACAGGGTCACAACATTCTTCAGGTATCCACCTGCTCTGGCGTGGGGTCCCTTCCATGGGCTGCAGGTTGATATCTGCTCCACCGTGGACCTCCATGGGCTGCAGGGGGACAGCCTGCCTCACCAGGGTCTTTATCACAAGCTGAAAGGGAAGACTCTCTGCTCCGGCATCCCACCTTCTTCACTGACCTTGGTGTCTGCAGAGTTGTTTCTTTCACATCGTCTCGCTCCTCTCTCTCAACTGCCATTTCTTCCCCTTCTTAAATCTGTTATCCCAGAGGAGCTACCACCGTCGCTGATGGGTTTGGCCTTGGGCAGTGGCAGGTCCGTCTTAGAGCTGGCTGGCACTGGCTTATATCAGACATGGGGGAAGCTTCTCGCAGCTTCTGACAGAAGCCACCCCTATAGCCCCCCCGCCACCAAAACCTTGCCACGCAAACCCATAACAAGATTCCATAAAAATATAAGGATGGCTTTTGGTATGTTTCTGTAATGTATACAGAAGGTTTTGCAATTAAAATTTTAGCCTTAAACATATAGTTATGGGAGTCATGCCTGTGCTTGATATTAACAATTTCCATTGAAAAACCATAATTTAGTTGATTATTACTGATTTAATCTAGCTTTTCTACAACCAAACATATTATTCAGTGTGATGCTTGAGGTAATGATTTTGTGTTTGTTTTGCCTGGGTCCTTTTTATGAGTGGTGAATAACAAGTATTTCAAACAAACAAACAAACAAAACAACCAAAAACACACATACACAAAAACACCACCAAACAAAACCCCACAACAGTCACAATTTAAAAAATAAACAACTGACATTGAATCCCCCAAGAAGGACTATCGTGATATTCTTTCAAGCCAGAACAGTTTGAAGTTTAGCAAGTAGAGACTGTCTGGCACCAGAGATACACCTTTTGATCTACTCAAAACCAGGAAAGAACACTTAGAATTATGATAAAGGTTTAAGAATCACAAGGCATGCAATTCCCAGCAGAGATAGTAATTGGAGAGCACTGATCAAAGATTTCATTACACCAATTACACTCCACCTTGTGTGTGAGACTAGTTACACAGGTGCGATCCCGCCAGCACGGGAAGCATCGCTACAACAGCCAAGCACAGACCTTCCTGGCAATTACTTTTCTCACTGCAAGGCGGAGCTGGAGCAGCCGTCCCATGTTCCCAGTGCTGTCTCCATAAGGGCACATGATGGAAGGGAATGGAAATAAATTTGTAGATTAGAATGTTATGCAAGGAATCGGAAAAACAAAAACTTAGTAAAGGGGTGGGACTGAGGATTGGAAGGAGGGGAAAGGCTGTGGGTAACTAGTGTTGGTAGTTCAAGACTGAAAAAGGCTGAATCCTACCTAAAATGATCTGATTTGAGCCGCAAAAAGTCAGTGTCATATGCACCAGTGCACACCTTCTGAAACTTCCAGTACCACAATCTACCACTTCATTACTAAAATATAATTCTACACAAAGTTTAAACTACTGTATGATTCTCCAAAATTTTATTTAATTCATTTAAAACATGCATGAGGTTGTCCCACATACATTTCTCTTACGAGCAAAGCCAGCTTAAGTGTAAAGGAATCTCCTTTCAAATGTGTATTGAATTCTATACATTTACAACCTTATCACTATGGTTATGCTGCTAACTACACTTGAATTTTACACTTTGTTACTAAATGAAAACAATTCTAGTGAGTAGACCAAATATTACACTACTGGAAAGATACGAGAATCATTAGAAGCTGTCCTAGAATACTGCATATTAGTTTTAAAGAGATAAATAAAGTCCAGCTTCAAAAGCTTGTAGTTTTGAAAACTAAAATCTTTAATTACCTAATCACAGATATCTGAACATGTTAAACATGCAGCTTTTGTTTCTTCCAATACACTACACAATGCACCATGTCCTTGGATTCTGTCCTCAATTACATTCAGGATGCTCTCCACAAAGCTGTACAGAGCAATGCTGGACATAATCTGAAGACAAAGCAATTTTCCTGAAAACTGATTTTCTATAATGGTCTTCCAGCTAATGCAGCTGCTAGCCAGGACTTCAATACATTGTTTTTTAACTACACAGGGAAGCTGGGTTAATAGTGGGGGGGGAAACGTTAAGTTATCCTACTCAAGTAAAATGAACAAAAATAATTCAGAATATGCAGAACTAAGGAAGGGTCTTTTTTTTTTTCCCACATCCTATTTTGGAAAAAGAACTATTCAAGTTCTAGTGGTATTCAAGTGGTATGCAATGTCTTTCCAACCTCAGGAGACAATTCTACAGTTCAATAAATCATTCGGTATGCTTTGAATATATTTTACACTCAGTAAGTATCAGTTACATAACTTTCCTCTACTGTCTTTAATTACCCCATTAAGCAAGTTGGTATTTACATTTGTGCTTACAGCAGCTGCACTAGAGCTGCAGGACTCCAGAAAGTAAAACAAAAAAAAAAAATTAATATAACACGATATTTTCCATTTAAGAAGTTCCCTTTCTTTTTTAATGGAAGCATTTGTATTACAAGATACTATTTCAGCATTATGAAATAATAAATCACATAAACCTTGTACTATTCAAGCTGACTGAACTGCCAGATAGAAGTATCATCACTCACTAATGGCACAACTTGCCCTTAAGCTTTTCTCATTTTATGGTATTTCTGAGAAGTCCCTTTGTATCCAAAAATGTTATTCAAAACATAGAAACTGGTGCAAATGTAATGAATTGCAAATCATTCTTGGTCTAAACTTCTTACATAGGAAATAAGTTACAAATTTATTTTACTGTGTTGTACATCATTAACTAATACAGATACATTTCTGAGGAAAAAATATTAAGATTTCAATTAATTAACTAAAAAGTCTGCAAGTCATCGCATATTCTCAGAAGCAACTTCCGAGTTTCAAGACTCTCTATTTTTAAGCCAGCCCAGATAGTTTTCAATACATCCATCGAGGACTGGAAAAATAATTGTTACTTATTACGTCAGCATGTTCTCTAAATAGTATGCATACAATAAAGAGTAAGAAACAGAGTAATGAGAAGGACCAATTTATTCATTAAGAGCCATTACCACTGAAAAGCCAATTCCTGATTGCTGGGTGCTGCGTCAGTAGCACCAGGCATGGAAGCTCATTCCCCCATGGGACAGGCTGTCAGGCATTAGAAGACTGAGATCTTACGTACACAGATGAAGGAAACAAAGTACAATTTTTGATTTTGCCCATTCCCTTGATTCCCGAAGCCATATTTTTGTAGCTCTTACAACAATGTCCTATTTACGTAAACGCACTATCAATAAAAATCTCACTATAATGCTTGTATCTGGCAGGAGCGACCCTACAGGAGGCTTTCTGCCATCCCCATTAAGACTTTCCTCTATTCCAACAGAGATCTTGTCCAACCATCTCTATTTTTCACTTTGGAGCAAAGATAAGGCAATTATTAAAAAAACAGGAAACTCACTATTTTGGAAGCACCAGAAGTCTATTGCAGCATGGACTAATGGGCTATACCTGCTTAGGTGCCAAAATTCAGGTATTAACTCACATTTGACAGTACTCAACATCCTAAAAGTTCCCCTCTTACCCAAAGTAGGTGTGTATATAGGGAAAGAGTTCTTTAGGGGGCTAAGAACAGCATAGAATTAGCACATATATTACAGCAGCTGTATACCTTTAATAACACTTACGGGTTTCTGTGTGAGCTTTTTATGTTGCCACAGTATGGGCCTAAGATACACTCGTCTAACTGCTTAAAACACTTTCCTAAAACAACTCTTACTAGTCATAAGCTGTTTAATGACATTGCTCATGAAGGACTGTGAGGACAAAGGAAACGTAACTCGGCTCAAGCAGCTCATTTACACACCCACATAAAACACAGAGTAAAGATTCGGTGGGGCTGCATATCACATATTTATCACATCAATCAGAAGGAAACAAAATTATCATGCAACTTTTATAAGCCTTAATCTGACTTTCCATTTCAGTTCAATAACCGATTTAGCAATATCACAGAGTCTGAGCACAGCTGCCAGTTCCTCCCAGCTGGCTGAGAAATATTTCTTCCTTTTCTTCTGAAAAATTAAACATTTAATTCCCATGAAGAGACACATGCCAGTGGTTAATTAGGGAACATTTTATAAGAAGAACTCAAAATTGTCATCAACACAGCAGGCAAATATTGACATTTTTACAAGCACAGCTATGCCACAGTTTAATATCTGGTTCCAGAGCTCTTGTGAGCAGACAGCTGCCGCCCAGGCAAGTTGAGAACATCAACACTTACTGCAAATCCCAGCTTTCTGATACTTACTCAGACTGGCAAGAAACATTCCTCCTACATCACTTTCAAATATTTGACAGCCTGGATATCCATTAAACACATCTCCTAGAGATGTCCATGGATCACTATATAATTCTTCCTCCCAGCTACTAAAAATTAACTTGATGCTTAGGAAGCTGGGAAGGCTCCCAGGTCCCATGGTGCCTGACAGGAAAGGGTAAAAGAGGAATAAAAGTCAGCAGGGAGAAGGCACAGGACTGATGGGAGAAGGCCAGTAGCAGATTACACTGATTAATGGGTGGATACAAGATACTGTTCTTCACTGAGAAGCTGGACAGCAGGGCTAGCTGCTGGGCAGGTAGCAAACAGATATTTGCAGTGAGAATTGACGCAGCCCATTGCCAAAAGTCATGCCACTCAAATCTGCACAAGGGCAACACCAACTGCCACAGGCTTACAGGGAATAAATGAGGGAAACTGGAAAAAAGCAAATGGAAAAAAAAAAACCACAAAAGCAAAATAAAGCAATACAACAACAAAGCCCCAAGAAGCCCTTTCTTCTCCTTTCTCAGAAAACCTACAAACTTTAAGTTAAATCCCATTTTCACCCCAAACTTAGTTCTATGGTTAGCTGTGGCAGATGCGTGGATGTGATTCAGTAATGCCATCTTCCTGACGTGCAGATGGAGCCACAACCACTGCGGAACCTATATACACATACATTCAATTATAGAGGCAATTAGAGAGGACAAAGGACAGCTAAGGCACTCCCTCCAGAATACACACCCTGCCAGAAAAGCTGAGGCTGGGCAGGGGATGGTGGGGGTTAATTACCAGCTGGAACCCTAACACTTTCTTTTTGACAGTTCAAAATGTAGATCTGTTTAAGTGACAATCTTCACCAAGCACTGACACACATGTATTAACAGAAACGTCCAGCTATTTCAGTCATTTGTAAACTTTTCTTTGGGTGGTCTGAGAAAACATTTCCTTTTATTTACACACCACTATCCACCCACAGGATAAAAACAAACAAAAAAATCGCACTGTGTCAAAGACCAAATACTTCGCATAACCACATTCAAACAGTTTTATAAATCTAGTACTCATCATACTCTATTTAAGACATTGTGCTCTGCAGCACGATGTAAAAATGAAATCATTCATAACACAGGAAAACCACACATGCTACAATCACTGTAAAACATGTCCAGTTCATTTTCAGAAAAAAGGTCACCTTCAGCAACACTACTTCATCTTTTAAGGGCTACGACTACAGTGTTTAGTCCCATTGTTACAGCCTTAGTTCAAACCGCCAAAAACTTCTAAAAGCCAGTGTCAGTCAGAGCTGGGAGCGGTGAACGACAGCTGAGGCAGCCGGTGCCCTCCAGCCCTCAGCTGCGCGGCCTCCGTTGTGAGAGCTGAGCGGGGGGCAGATGTCTCGGTGAATGATCCACCGCTTTACCTCGTTAACCAAAACCTATTTCCTTTCTAAGATTTTTTTAAACTCACATTTACATTTGCGAAATGTTCAGATGATGTTTTAAAGCTCCGTATGTCCATCAAGATGACATTTTTATGAAGTTTTAGCTAAATCAGATCAGCTAATTAGGCTCAGGAAAAAATTATTGCTTTTGTAATTTGACACACATCCTGAATACTCCATTTTGTAACCTTACTGTCATTTTCAAACCTATATCCAAGAACTTTTACTTAACATGTACAACTTTTAATTACATAAAGCAAATGAGTTGTTGGAGAACTTAGGAAGAAATATTTTCTGACTGTCACAACAACAGTTTTGCATAAAAATCTAACAAAATATTCTCATATTTATTCAGCTGTTAAAGTTTTGGCTTTATACTTCATATGCTCTTACATTGCCAGGGATTGTGTAAAATGACAACACCGTGTACTCAGAGTTCTTTTAACACCTTTATCACCCTGTCTTCTCTGTTAGTAAGTTGAGCTGGTAGTACGGACTAATCAAAATGCCTTTGAACTGTCCAATTAATCAACTATTGTGTTTAGAATCAATGTGAAGATCATTTTATACTCCATGTTCTACTGGCTTAAATCTTTAAGAGTATTTCTTTTTTACTACTGATCAGGTCAAAATGGTTGCTCTTATTCTTAAAGATTTCTAGGGTAAGCAGGAGAAACAGCCAACACTGAAACCATTAAGGACTTTCATTAAAGACCAAGGAAAAAATGTTTAGAACCAGAATAAATAATGCAGAGTTCAGCATTTCAGAATGTAAACATTTAACAGAGAACATAACGTTTCTCTGTTAAAAAAGTTAAACTTTTAAGTTACAATTAAAAATATATATATTCCACTGTAACATTATCTTGAAAACAGCATTTTTTTAAGAAGTGAAATGGAAAAGACGGAGATGCAACCTTCCGTCCTTTCCCGGTCCATGGCTGAGTTTGGAATTCCCAACACAGATGGTAAAGAATATGAAATACAGGGAAGATCCTGGGGGTCTGATATTCACCTGTCTCTTTTCCGCACCACCAAACTCTTATTTCCTCAATTAATACCTACTGGAATCAGTAAAATGACATGCCTCTACTGCTACTATTATTTCATTCGACCTTGATATCATGAACAAGAATGCAGTTATGATAATGAACCAATTATTTTTATACAATACAGCAATCAAAAGGCTACCACTCCCTCCCTTTTCTCATGATAATATCTGAACATTCTGGTTTTATTTCACCTTCAATTGCTTGCATACAATTGTTATCCATTACATTTTACTTAGAGTTTTTATTTTTTATTTCTGTAATAAAAAAAATTCAAGCATAAAACAGTGAAGTTTTAGAATATCCACAACAGCATGCAAGATGTATGATTTATGTAGGACAATGAACAACTACTTTAATGTTTGCAATATTTCACAGCATTTACTGGTATGAATTTTGAATGACAGCACATCTGTCTTATGACAACTGTCAATAATGCAACAGCTACACACTCACACGCACTGCATATTTTATAGAGTTTATATAAAAGAAGCATTATGGAAGTTTGAGAGGATTTATTTTTAGTTGCTTGTAGACAATCCAGCCCTACCTGCCTTCCAAGGGACTTTCTGTCATATAATTATTGTAGTTTTCATAGAATTTTGTCCAATAATTGTGATATTAAACCAAATAATTTGGAAAAATATTAATTATTTTCAGCTTTCTGATTGTAAAAACAAAGTGTCCAAGTTACTGTGAGGTCGGATCCATCACATAGAGTGGAAAAACAAATCAGTTACAAGCAAGTATGTAAGAGAGACTTGAATAGGTTTTCACTCACTGAAATACAATTAATACAAAACTGTTACCCTGGTCAGACTATTGTCTCTGTAAAATACCAGCTCCACAAAAAACTCCTGGTTTTGTTCCCAGGTATCACAAATTGACTAAAAATCATGTTATTTTAGAGAAAAGAATCTTTCATCTCCTGGTCAGAAATTAATCTTTCCAACTTGGATCACTGTAGGATTTATCTTCAAACTATGTACACACATAAGCTGCAGAAGAAAAGAACAACTTTTTCCTGCTACCATGGTTACTTTCTTAGTCAAAGCTAAGCTAGTCAAATATAGATGAACTTATGATGAACTGCACAGTTTCACAAACAATTTTTGACTTGAGACAACATAAAAGTGCACAACAGCAGGTTAGCTATTATTGTCTAGAGACAGTTTTCTTTATTCAAACATATTTATAACTGGAACAAAATCTAAACCTGAAAGTCTCTACATTTAATACAGGCAAACTTCAGCTTACTGCTACCCCCTTAAGCATCATGTCTGCTTTCTCAGTCTACTTGTAGGGCTGCTTTATGCAGATTGTTACTCTGCCTGTAAATCGTGTCTCGGTTAAGACAAGATAATTGCTATTGATGTAAAAGAATTTTCAAATTTTCTGCTAGAAGTAGCAAAGAGTTCATAGGAAAGAGACAAACTAATGTCCCACATGGAATTCCTCCATGTCTAAAAGGTCGTAAGTAGTAGAAATTGAACACACCTTTCTGCCACAGGAAACATTCATTCTCCACCGCTAGCGAGAGACTTCACACCCGTCATGATTCCTCGGCATGGTAAGCAATACCACGGGGACATGCAACTTCCACGCAGTGAATTCAGAAGAAACCTATAAACAAGCAGACAAAAAGTCAGAACGCAAAAACTAAACAAATTACACATACAAGTTGCCCCAATGATTCATTAAGGAGAGGGTACTGATGGACAGTGTGTTGTGATGATCTAAACTATGTATAACCAACAGTAAATTCAACATTAGTAACTCTGTATATCCAAGAAGGTATGACGATAAGCGTTAATGGCTCCTCCCACATCAAAGCTTACTGTGCCCCACATGCCCCTGGATGCTTTCTAATTTCCCTGAATAGGCCAATATTTAAGTCTCCATAGCATAATCATGTCTGGAAGGTCATTCCACACATTTTTGTTTCTGTGAAAAATCACTGCCAGGCATCTGTTTTGAACCTTTTCTCCTCTCATTTTTTTTTTTCCATTTATACCATCTGGTCTCATTACTTCCATCCATCTCAAAGTTCTAATTTAAGAGGACATTGCTCTGAATCATGGCTTAGTCTTGCCCGTACTTTTCCAAATATATTGAAGAGATTTTTTTCAGTCTGAAGCTATTTTAAAAAAAAAATTTAAACAATCTGTTACCTGTCAGTCATTACCACTCCAAAATTATTAAGATTAAATCTTTACAGAAGTTTATTAAAATCAAAAACATCCAACTTCTTGCTGAATAAATCAGCCCAGGCAACCAACTGATATAAATGTAATTTAATATACTAAGTACAGTACATTGGCAGCAAGTAACAAACAGGACAGGCAAAATGATTCTGCATTTATACAATCACACCTCCAAGTTTCCTCAGCTAGTAGAAATATGCCAGCTAAACAGAAAAAATCATAACTGTTAGCCATTCTCTTCTACTCTATTTGCCTTATGTCCCAATTCCTTTTTTAGAGTTCAGGAAAATCTTCAGCCTTATTGTTAATGTAACCTCCCTCTTCTGTCTTGTGAAGGACACAGAAGAGCAGAAGTCAAACATCAGAAGATGGCAATAAGGACTGCTTTTTCCTTAGTTGCACCCACGTTTGCCTACACTGAGACAGTTCTAGGATTATACCTAATCCCATTTGAGATCTTCCGACCGTGTTTTAGCTTGTACTGTTAAAAAAACAAGAAAGAGGTAACTCAGGGCCAGAAAACTTATAGGTACTCAAAACTTTGAGCAAAGAAGTTTTAACATAATCTAGATCTTATTATACAAAGTGTTTTTCTCCACATTTAAGCTGTAACATGGTTTTATACAGACTGCTGTAAAAGAACTGCAGTAACAAGAGACCACTGTCCTTTGCATTCTCAAGACAGTGGATAAGACCATTTTGTTTGAAATCCCACATTCCAGAATTGTTTTACTTTTTTCTTCACAAAGAAAGTTTAAAATAAGGAGCTGTCTGGTACTATGAGAACGCAATGCTGGTCTGTATATTAGTATGCCACCACTGCCCAAGTTGGGGATTTTAAGGATGAAACCCGTTGTAAAACAGAATAAAATATCCTTTTGTGGTTTATTTTATTTTATTGGCAATATGAGTTAGGTACCTCATCCAGCAGCAAATCTCTGTCAGTAATACATGGAAGCGGAAACCAGTCTTCCTGGGCTTCCCAACTTCTTTGAATGAACACATTGTACCAGTTTTGGCTGGGCTAATTTTCTTCACAGTAGCTAATATGGTGCTACAGTTTGGATCCGAGATGAAAACAGTGTTGATAACGCAGGGACGCTTTAGCTACTGCTGAGCGGTGCTCACACAGCATCAAGGCCTTTTCTGCTCCTCACACTGCTCCACCAGGGAGTAGGCTGGGGGTGCACAAGAAGCTGGAAGGGGGCACAGCTGGGACAGCTGACCCCAACCGACCAAAGGGATATCCCATACCGTACATCATTGCACTCAGCAATGAAAGCCGGGGTAAGGAGGAGGAAGGGAAGACATTCGGAGTCACGGCATTTGTCTTCCCAAATAGCTATTCTGCATGATGGAGCCCTGCTCTCCTGAGGATGGCTGCACACCTGCCTGCCCGCCCATGGGGAGTGCTGAATCGATTTGTTGGTCTGCTTTGCTTGCCTGCACAGCTTTTACTCTACCTGTTAAACTGTCTGTATCTCAATGCATGAGTTTTCTAACTTTTGCTCTCCTGATTCTCTCCCTCCCTGGGGGCAGTGAGCAAGCAGCTGTGCGGGGCAGAGCTGCCCACTGGAGTTAAACCATGACATACATTTACTCGAATTCAGAGAATTTCAGACCAAACTCTGTGGGTGCAATCAGGAATACTAATATGCAGATATTCAGATGAGGCAATGGGAGGAAATCTCATCTACATGTTAGTGTTTATTTTTTGTCCACATAAATGGCAGCCATTTAAAGTACACACACCAAGAGTTTCACACAAGCACTACTAAACAGCTGATTATATACAGACAAGTTAATTTGAGCAATGCACACAGCAGAATGGTCAAAAGCAACAAACGTCTGTTCGGTTGAACCTCTGAACTATTTAAAATTAAGCCAATTTCAGCCAAATCTGGTAAAGCAAGTTTATCATGAGGCTGATATTTCACATTCAGTCTTCAGCTTGAAGTAAATATTTATAGCCTGACGGATGGAATTATAATAAAATGCTGACAAGCCCTTACCATACAAAATAGTTTCTTCCAGAGGGTGAATTGCCTATTCTTGGCATTTCAAAATAAATTAATTTACATTTAAGGAATGAGATACAGTTCACATTCAGTAACTGTAACTCTTTATGGCTTTTTATATTTGATAGATGTAAAATAAATATCAAGACGACAAAGCTCAGATTCTTCTCTCTTCCTAAGCTCAAAGTTGAAATGCTTCAGATGTCAACCCTAAGGCCAATTAGGTCTATCAAGCCTCGTATGGCAGTAATATTTAAAAAAGAGAAGTATCCTTTGCAAAAGCAGAAAGACACATGGTTCCTGTGACTTCGTTCCAACCCTTACGACGTAAGTGCAGCTCCAACAATTTAATGCAACAGATAGTTGACGGAGATGCTCTCTTTCTTCCTGCCATGTTTAAATAATTGAAAAAAAGCAAAACTAGTTCCGAGCCTTCCACTAATAAAAAGTGGTGCCGCAAATAGCGCCAGAGGAAACACATATGCAGTGAAGGCTGTCGTTTACCACAAGAATCTGCAACAGAATGCACAAGAACACATAATAACATCAATCCAGCACCCAAAATTTATAACCAAGAACTTGAATCCTGTTATACTACTTGCGAACAGAAACCTGACTATTAAAATCAGAATGCCAGAAACATCTCAGTTTACTACTCCAATACATAGAAGGTCATGAGATAAAATTAATGTTTTAAAGAGGGACTTAAACAACAGACGATTGCATGACCAGTGCAGTAATTTCAGTTACTAAAAGATATAAACCCAGGAAACTGGAATCTTCCTCAAACTTTTTTGAAGTGTCCTTGATGTGATGACCTCCTGTTCACCAGAGGATACATTTTTCTCATTCCTTGGCAAAGGTACCACTTGGCATAAGTAGAAGTGTTTTTTAGGTTTTAGTTTTGCTCACTACCTTTGTGATCGTTTTATATGAAATTCCCTGTATGATATAAAAATACTTCATTATGCCATTTTGCTAACAGTTGATAGACTGTAAAACTACCACTATTTTCACTGATTTGTATTTGCTTTTTTTTAATCATCCTTTGATAAACCAACTTTTCAATAAGAATATAGTCTTCCAACTTTTGATTCATATCTGCTCATTTCGAAAACAAATGGTGACTGCTAGGTAGTTCTTTTCCATACGGACTTGCCCCCCCATATAAAGTTCAGTTTTGAAAAGATTTATTTTCAGAATACCGTATTCATTCACAACCTTTATACCAATAATACTATGAATAGCACATTTTTGCATTCTGTAATTTCTATGTAGATTCATGAAATAGTCCTCGAATATAACATCTAGTATTTTCACCTTATGTGGAGTTGAACAGTATGAACATATATAATTCATGCAATTTATTTTCAGATAACTATCATAGAATCATAGCTTGGAAAAGACCTCCAAGATCATCAAGTCCAACCACCCGCCCAACACCACCATGCCTGCTAAACCATATCCCAAAGTGCCATATCTATACATTTTTTTAAACATCTCCCGGGATGGTGACTCAACCACCTCCCTGGGCAGCCTGTTCCAATGCCTGACCACTTTTTCAGTAAAGAAATTTTTCCTAATATCTAATCTAAACCTCCCCTTATGCAACTTCAGGCCATTGCCTCTCGTCCTATCGCTAGTTACTTGGGAGAAGAGACCAACACCTGCCTCACTACAACCTCCTTTCAGGTAGTTGTAGAGAGCAATAAGGTCCCCCCTCAGCCTTCTCTTCTCCAGACTAAACAGCCCCAGCTCCCTCAGATGCTCCTCATAAGACTTGTTCTCTAGACCTTTCACCAGCCTCATTGCTCTTCTCTGGACAGGCTCCAGCACCTCAATGTCTTTCTTGTAGTGAGGGGCCCAAAACTGAACACAGCACTCGAGGTGTTGGTTTGGCCTTGTTGAAACTCAAACAGTTGGCCTCGGCCCATCGATCCAGTCTGTCCAGACCCCTCTGCAGAGCCTTCCTACCCTCAAGCAGATTGACACTCCCAACCAACTTGGTATCATCTGCAAACTTACTGAGGGAGCACTCAAACCCCTCATCCAGATCATTGATAAAGATGTTAAACAAAACTGAGCCCTGGGGACCGGCTCATCATTCGTGACCGGCCGCCAGCTGGATTTAACTCCATTCAAAACCACTCTCTGTACCTGGCCATAGAGCCAGTTCTTTATCCAGCAGAGAGTACACCCATTCAAACCATGGGCAGTTACTTTCTCCAGGAGGATGCTGTGGGGAACAGTGTCAAAGGGCTTACTAAAGTCCAGGTAGATGATATTCACAGCCTTACCTTCGTCCACCACGCAGATCACCTGGTCATAGAAGCAGATCAGGTTGGTCAAGCAGGACCTGCCTTTCATGAACCCATGCTGGCTGGGCCTGATCCCCTGGTTGTCCTTCACATGCCCGGTGAGTGCACTGAAGATGAACTGCTCCACAGTCT
>Ga0065711_1011569_pt1 | contig 15489 bp, 10 predicted proteins | sample Hoacrofraction12_FD_59098 | JGI IMG/M metagenome (GOLD analysis project Ga0065711, IMG submission 59098) | Hoatzin crop microbial communities from Cojedes, Venezuela - Epithelial fraction 12 v2 (version 2) | ecosystem: Host-associated > Birds > Digestive system > Esophagus > Crop | place... | reverse complement strand
GAGCCGCGGGCCGGCGGAGGCCTCGGCTGCGCTGCCCCGGCGCTCTCCGGGTGGGGTCCTGCGGCAGCGCCGGGGCAGTGCCGACCTCGCCTGGGGAGCCGGGTGGGCTCTCGGTACCCGCAGGGCCGGGAGGGCCGGGGCGCTGGCGGGGCTGGGCGCCTCCAGAAAGGGGTTTTCAATTCTCGACCCCAGTTCTCTGCCCCCGAGTTGTCTGCTGCTCGCAGAGGCTCCCTGCCTCTTCGCTGTGTAAGCAGGGCTGGCCTGCTCCGGTGCTGTTTGCCCTCCCGAGCCCTCCCGACCTCGGCTGCGCTGGTCGGGCAGGGCCGGGGGGCTCGGCGGGGCTGGCTGTCGCCGGTGGGTGCTGCGCCGCAGGGCTGCGTCCCTCAGCTGGGCCTGGCTTTGACGGACGTGCTCTCCCTACAGCCGTCTCCAAACTCAGCTTGTTCTAGCACGGAAGAGGAGCGGGTTGCCTTTGGTAATAGCCTCACCTCTGCTTATCTCTCTGTGTGTCGCTAACACAAGTACAGAAGTCATATTTTTTCAAAGCTGCAGGAATATGTGCTTAATACTTGTGAAAATACACTGTTTCTTAGGGAGAGCCTTTAGAAAACATCAGGGACACCCTTGATCCCAGACACGTGCAAGGACGTCGACTGAAATTTCAGTTTCTGTTCACTTCACAGGGCTTGGACAGCAAAGTTTCATGGACTTTGTTTCAGCTAATTCCATCCTTCTGTCTTGCAGAGGTGTTCAGGAAGGAAGGGACAAAGCTGCAGTGATACTTCATTAAAATCAGTTTAAAGCCTGGAGGTTAAAAATTATTTATGTCCTTATGCCTTACTTATAATAAAATAATTGTGTTCTTTAATCTAGAAACTTTTCTCTTTCATCACTCATGATTTCTGACAGTATTTCTCTTAAATGCTATTTTATCTGCTGTACATATCTCCGTTAATCTAGTTTAGCCTAAAGGAGGATGTTTCCGTAAGTAAATTATAATCATCTTGCCAGAAATAAATTTAGCAGATGTGTAGCCAACTGGGTAAGACTATGGGTTAGTTCCCAAAAGCACAATTTGAGAGAAGGGGAGAGACCAAAGTAACTGTGCGGGTGTAAGCCCTGCAGTGTGACAGCTGACATCAGCAGCTCCATGCCCTGCTGTGTTCCTGTGAGTTGGTGACTTTGGACTTTGGCCATTTGTGGATGGTCTTGTGTTAATGCGTTATGTTTTGTCACAGTGTGGTTCCCTAGGGCTTGTTTCACCTCTGGGACAAAACGCTTGGGTAACAGTTTGCAGAACTGTGCTGGGTGAGTCAGAAAAGCAAGCGAAGAGGAGATAGTTCCCAGTGCTGTGAACCTGCATTACTTCTGCCTGTGCGAACCGAGTCATTTCAGACTTCCTGACCTTATCAGCTCAGTTCTGGCCAGGGGTGGTTTGCAGAGAGACACCCTTCCCCAGCTTCCCCTCTCTCTTTCCAGTTTTGGGTTCCGGTTGGCAGAGGGAGGGCGTCTTCTAACCTCAGGCTCTCTAACCTCAGGCCTGCTTTCTCTTTCCTGCTCGTCTTCTGTCCTTGAGAGCCTGCGCCAGATCTCCGCTGGGAAAGGCTGGACCTGACGAGCGTTTGCAGGAACCGCTGCCTCCGTGGGAGCGGGCAATGCGTGGATTACTTGTGCCTGCCCAAGGCTGTGCTCCACAGGCTGTTTGCTTTGTTTACCTTACTGATGCTCTTCAAAACAAGAAGTGTAAAAGTGTAAACTTCTTTTACACTTGGAATAGCAATATTAAAGTCTGGACAGTCTGGGGCAGAAAACCAGACACCTTAGAGTCAGCAAGTGAGCTGTACTTGAATTACTCACCAGCTGCATGTGTCTCTTGATCTGCCGGCCGCGGCCCTGGGTAGCGTGTGGTGATTGACGCACGAAGTGGCCGTGCTGCTGCAGGGCTGCAGGTTTGCTCTGCACCTGCGTGCGCGGAAGGTTTGCGTGGTTTGACGCTTCAGGTGTCAGCTAGGAACCTGTGGTTAGAGCCCTGCCAGAAGCACTGGTTGGCACAGCCGTTCCCATTCCTGTGCTTCTCGGTTGAGACCTGGGCTCCAAACCTGCCAGAAATAAAGGACTGCCAAGGATTAATTAGTGGTTAAATTGTGACAGGCTTAAAATTGGTGAGAGACGTGAACGTGTGGTGTCTTTTCCAGTACTTAATGTCACTGAAGGTGACCGAAGCTCCAACCATGTAAGTCGCAAATGGAGTGAGCTGCTAATTGCTCAAGGAAAATGTATCCTGTGTCTGGGCTGAATTTGTTACTCAGTAGAGGATCAAGGGCCTCGCATTCCTCCGTTCCTCTTGTGTAGGTGTTCCCTGAATTTTAGGCCAGCTGGATGTCAGGTTGATACGAAGTCATGCTTGCTTGTCACTTACCAGAGCTCTTGGGATAAGTTTCTATTCTGAAAACAGAGCAGCTCCCAAATATGTTTTTAAAAGTTTAAGCAAATTTATAACCAGAATCTGCCATTATTACAGAGCTGTAACAGTTCGGGGTTGTCTTTGTCCAGTGCAAAAGAGATTGTGCCTTTTAATATTTAATCATTTGCAGATGGTATGTCAAACACAGCTGAAGGGGTGAGGACTAATGACAGTAAATTTCTTTCACTTAGGGTCTGTGGGAGGTGTAGATCTTGGGCTTTTCTGGGTTTAAGATTTTGCCGGTGTAGTCTTGGCAGCGTACCTGGGCAGGAGAGGTAGGGCTTAGACAAGCCAAACGGCTCTTTTAATGGTGCAAGTTCCTTGACTTCAGTGTGTCGGTGTATGGGGTGAAGATGTGATTTTCTCTTCACGTTCTTAAACTTTGGGTGGTGCTTGCTTTAGGTTTGGTCTTATGTTGCTCACTTCAGTTCCTTTTCTAGAAGTGCACTTCTAAGCTGTCCTTTTGCCTTGCTGATTTATGTTGCCAAGTAAAACCAGTAATACTCTTGTAGCACTGATGGAAAATAAGTTCTTCAAGCAGCACCTTTAATTAAATATTTGCGTATGGATTATCTTTTGTCACTCTAAGTAATACTGCCATTAGAAAAGCGAACTGTTTCAGCTCCTAGGACAGGGATTAACTGCTCCTTGGAGGCCTTTGCTTTAAAGGGATCCAGACTCAAAATTGATTGTGTTTGAAAAGGGAGGGGGAGGGCAGGAAAGTTTTGCTTGGATTAAATGGCTTAGTCAGACTTTCTTTCCATTTTAAGGAGAAACTTTTTTGTACAGAAAATACTTTCAATGTGGAGAAATCGGTGTGTGCATCACAGACAAACATGAAGTATTTTGTAATCCTGTATGTTATAACATGAAGCAGTTTTTAATGATCCAAGTTAAAAATGAAGCAGAAGAACAGGTGGGTAGAATAGCTTTCCTAAGATCTTTCTTTGCTGCAGTGTGAGAAGCTGGATTTCTTGACGCTAATAAGCAAATGAGCTGTTTCGGTTGCTGTTGCAATTGATTGCGCTGAAACTGTGGCACCACTCTTGTCTCTCAGTTCAAGCTTGCCTCAGGTTCTTTTTATTGTCAGCACTTATCTTGGCTAGGATCTAGTTCGGTATTTTTCCCACTGTGATCATTAGTTCAGTCTACTATGGGTGAAACAAAGGCGGCTGTAGGTGTTTCCGCTCCTGCGCAGTCCATGCCTGTTCAGAAGACCTGCGGTTGCACAGCCTTCTTCCACGGCCGAGGACGTGCCCGTGGAGGGGATGCTTCATGTTGGCCTTCGATGTGAGAGAGCAAGGAGCAAAGCGATGACTCCAGATCGTTCAGAAGTGTTCTTAAAAAGCGGCAGGTATATTACACAGCTACCAGGGACGTATGGCTGAGGCTCTGAGCAGCAGTGAAACCACTGCCCTGGCGTGCTGTGCTCTTCCAAAGGCTCGCCCCGTTGGCAGTAGCCCCTTGCATATGTGGCTCTGTTGAGAACGCTGCAGTTTTGCTGGGTTTGTTTGTTTTACCTGAATGGAAGCATGGCTGGAATAAGCTGTCCTAGCAAGAGTGTGGTTTGGCTGGTGTTTACTGGTGCCACTCAAGGAATGTTTTGTAGGCACCGTGCACAATAGACAGAGATGCAGAGTTTGTAGCATAAAAGCAAGCGTAAATGGGATCTAGCATAGAGAAATATGTGCTAGAAGAGCAAGTATGAGAAAATTGGCACGAGTAGCTGTTATGTCCTGATTTTTCTGATAACTAAGCTGTGTGGTGACTAGTAGAGGGTTACGAAAGAGCTAGGCTCTGTCGCAGTGCTTATACTGTTAAGCTGTACTGTCTTGCAACTCGCTGTCCGTGGAGGTAGCTGGGTTCCTTTCCAGGTTGTAGGCTAGGAACTCTGGACTGTTTTAGGTACGGTGGGAATACCTTACCCGAGTGCTAAGTGATATTCTCCATCCTCTCTGCATTTCTGCTCCGCTCCCACTCCTCCACAAAGAAAAAAACCACTTGCTGTTTATGTCTAAGATGAGCAGAGTGAAGAATGCAGAAGAGTTCTTAAGGCGGACTTTACGTACCTGGTTTTGCAGTGTCTAGTATTCATATTTGCCTTTAATGTCCACTTGTTAATGTTTTAATTCCATTTATAGACTCCTTAATTTTCAGCTAGGTGATGCCTACATGTAATGCTTGGCACAGATGTGGCTAAGGGAAAATTTGTTATAATAGTCTAGAAGTCAATCAGTTGGCTAGAGGAGGGGGGCAAAGTCCATTTCTGAGTGTGAGAAAAATACAAACTGTTGTAAAACACAGGATGTGATGCACTTGGCGAGACTGGGACAGTTTGCACGAAACGTCTGATGTTGCGTGTGTGGCTGATGCCTTCCCCTTGTGTTTCTGGATTCCTTTGAATTAATATTTTTAGTTATGTAGTGATGATGAATAGATATTACTACGCAGGTTTTACACTCTCGTGTAGTCTCAGATGTATCCTTATTGCACATTTTGAGATGCAAGTTTTTAGTGGAGAAAGGGATTTTTAAAGTGATTAACTTGTATCCCGCATTGTTATGGCTTTGTTAATGAAAGATAAACACTGATTGTAGAAGCTGATGGTGGTGGTGTCATATGGAGTGAGCGGTTACTATAAATACAGAGCAACCGCTTCACAGCGTGAGCTGTGTCATTCTTTATGTAGTCAGAGAATCAAAATTTCTGAGGCAGTGGGTGCATTGCTGTTCCTTTAAGGGAAAAATTTGTGTGAGCGTGTGTAGTGTCTGCAAAGTGCCTGCTAACATTTATTGCACAAGAAGAAGCGGTCACTTTGCACGATGCTGATGGATTCAGGTACCTGCACACACTTGTTGACTAACCTGGACTTTATTTTTCAAAAGCCTTCTGAGCCAAGCTAGTTAACCATGCTTGCTCTACAACGGTGGGTATTGAAAGAGATTTAACCTCGGGCTAGAGAGTCAGAAATTACATTAAAGGAGCATGGGCTGGGTGGGGATTACCTGTTTATTGCTTTACCTCAAGGGAAGGTAAATGAGAAGAGCCTGTTTCCTCACTGAGCCATTGCAACTATTGCTTGTTTTTCCTTTTGGGGCAAGTGAGAATGTTCTAGGGAATGTGGGATTGTGTTTAGAGGGTGAGTGGAATTTTAGATAGGCATGGTGCCTGAGGAATGTGCCTTCGTGTTTTGCTATTATGTTACAGTCCGGATAACTCTGAATTAATTTCCCTTATTCTTTCAGCTGTTTTTCAAGATCATAATGCAGCAGGAAAATGAAAAAACACACAAGACGTTTGCTTTGGAAAAGAAGTCAGTTGTTGACCCAGTCTAGAAGATGGACCACTGGATTTGGGGAGCTTGGGAAATACTGCTTCCAAAAGCATTTTTTCCTAGCTAAGAAGGAAAGACAGAGTGCTCAGCTAATTGTGAGCTTAAATCATAACAAACTGTGCAGAAGACTGCAGTGTAGAAGGAAAGCACTTGAGCTCCAAAGCAGGTGGGCTCCTAACGTGCCTCTAAGTGCAGAAACCTGTCAAAAGCCTGCTGTGGAACCATACAGCTTTCCTTACAAAACTACTGAGAGCAAAAAGATCCCGTCCCTGTCGTAAAGCTGAAAGCCCACGTGGAGCAGCAGTAAGAAAGCTCAACAATGAATCCTTTCAGAACGAAGATCCCTTGAACGAAGAATTTGAAACTGTCGCTGTTCTAAATCGCATCTCTGGCAGTATCCATTATGTCCCATGTGGTACGCTGGGTGCTGCTGCCTTACCTGTGAAGAAAGGTGGTTTTGTATATAGCGGGGAGGAGAGCAATAATGCTAAGGGCAACACAGTCCTAGTAGTTCTAAACAACTATAAAAGGAAATGCTGTTGCAAAGGGAGTGGAATGGAACTTGTGGCCCCTTGACAACTAGAAAGAGGTCCAAATTTAACCATCATACTGTAAAAAAGAGATCTTTATTTATGATGCACAAGAAACTTTCTATGGTTAGGTTTCGGTATAGAAGTGTAAAATCCCTGGAACTTCGAGCAAGAGGCAAAACCTGCAAATTGAGAAAAGTCAAGCCAAGGTGGGTGGAGAAAGTTACGAGGAGCCATCGAGAGACGCTCCAGCGGGATTTTGAAAGTGGATTGCGTAACTGGCTTTCCTACTGGAAATCTAGAAGTAACCGTCTTTGGAACCAGTACAGTTTATCAGATATGAACAATAATATACCCAAATCTTTAGGTGAGGAGAACAAAATATGTGCATCTGAGATCTGCAGTACACAGGATGCGTTGCTGTGTGCTGAGCCGTGTTCCGAGGAGTCGGAATCTGGCGGGCAGGGTGGCAGTGCAGATGCTGTCCCTCCAGAACTTCATGCTAGAGCTGCTCCGGAGGCAGAGACCTTGCCCCAACAGGAGACCAACGGGGCTCTGGCAGAGGATCATTGCTCTGGCATTTTCGTCTCTGTGACAGGAAAAGAAATAGCTCTTTCAGGTCAAGATGACACAGAATCCAATGAGTTTATGGGTGTGGATGGAATGATACTGTTGCAATCTTGCTTGCAGGATTCCGATGTCAATGATGATTTTGCAAATGGACCTTTGTCCATGGAACTGACACAAAATGAGGACAGCTCTAGCCAAATGGAAGTAGAGGACTCCTTAAACCTGGACATTTTTAGTGCAAAGTTACTAGACCACCCTTACTGTAAAAGTCCTCTTGAGGAGCCTTCACCAGAAAGCACAGGACTAACCTCAGGAATTCGGAAGGGAAGCAAAAGGAACGGTCAGAAAGCTTCCCAGGTGGCTGACGAGCAGTTGGCAGCGTGGCTTTGTGGTATACCTTTTATATATCTTAGAGCTTTCAGGAGTTCCCGAAAACTGCTGGATGTATCATGGAGTCTACATGCTGCATTAATTCTTTTATTAAAGTGCTTTCTTATTGTGAATTGTAAAGGGTGCTTAGCATAACACTTAATGAAATGAGGCTGCAAACAGGAGAGCTGCATGAAGGAAGGACAAATCAATGCTTATCTGACAAGCAGTTTTTAGGGATAGTTGAATGGTGCCTCTGCTTCTTTTGTTTTAGAGAATACAATGTAATTTAATTGGAATCTTTGTGGAAAACTGTTGATAGACATTTTAAATGTCTTTTATCATGTGGTTTCAGAAGATTATATGGGGTCAAAACTTCCTATTTTTTAAATGGTTGACAGTAACTACTCGTAACTTGGTTTTTGAAAATCCTTAGTGTTCTAATACTTCCTTCCAGCCTTACCCTCTCTTCTCTTGCTCTGTTTTAGACTGGAACTAAATCACTTAATGAATCTCTGGTTTTAATAGCCAAATATTGTTTGTTATCACTTAGCTTTCTCTACGATTGTTCATAAAGTAGGTTTAATGAATCTTATTAGACAATATTTTTTAAAAAGACAGGACTAGCCTTAGCAAAAGGGCTTTGGGATTTTTTTACTCAATGCTGAGCATGCAGTATTTGATAGTGTCTCGAAAGAGGAACACAGTAAAAATAGTAATCGGTGTCTTATGTATAGCAGCATACTATATACATGGTAAGGAGCAGTCAGCTAACACATTGTGCCACCTAGTACCGTTGATAGAATGTTCAAGTTCAGTGGTGTTTGGATGACCGAAGTCTTCCTGTGGAGAAATCGGCTTCATAGGTTCTCATAAACCTGAAGCTGGTGTCAACTAGAGTTAAAGGGATTGTTTGACATTTGACATGCTCTGATTTTTCTGTCCACCTTTTTGTCCTTCAATTTTGCATTGATTCTCTAAAGCAAAACGTGAAGAAGGAGACATTGAACCTCAAAAGATGATTTAGCTTTCCATATCCACAAGTTAGTGTGGGACGTGTTTCTCTGTGAGTGGGTTTATGTGATCCAGCAAGGACCAGGCACTGTGTGAGAAACTGAGAGAAACTGTGGTACCACAGTGAACAGACCGTTTCTGCAATGGAGTTTTAAAGTTTGTCCAGCAGAAAAAGGGACTTAATTCTTCTGTAACAGGCAAGAACCAAGACTGTATCAGGGTGACAAAGGTTAAAGTTTTGTGGTCTGATAGGCAGTCATGTTCTTGTTGATGGGAGGCCTGACTAACGTAAGAAAATAAAATTAAAAACACAGACAACAAATACACTAAGCTTTCCTACACTTGACAATTTTCAGAGAATTCTTACCTAGCTTCTGAATGAAAGTAGGTGAGACCAGTTTCCATTTTCTTCAGAGCTGAGGGTTTCTCTCTGAGGATTGAAGCCAAGTCTACACTACATACATGTTCATACTGACAGCATGGCATCTCTGAGTTTTCTCAGCTGAAAAGCTGTAAAACAGAATTTTAATTTTGGTAAAGCTATGTACAGAAGTTCTTGTCTGTTTCGGAGTGTTGTTAATAATGAACTGCCACTAAAAGGTACTGTTAACCTGGCAAGACTTGCTAGGGTAAATGCACAAAGGAGAAGTGTTGTGGATGCTCTCGGGTTTTGAATTTCTCTGCAGCAGCTGAACTCGGATGCTAATGGGCTGTGGTATTTAGTGCCTTCTGATGTGCCAAATGGAGCTCCATGGTCAATCCTGTTTGTGATGGGTGTCTGATCTTGCACCAGGTCTGAACTTTGTGTTTTCCTCCTTGAGTTATGCGGTTACACCAGCCCAAGTGAGGTCAGAATCTGGCTAGGTTGGAGCTCAGCTGCTGTTATTTGTAACTACAAGAGGAATCCTTCCTCTGTGTGTGTGAATAGAAAACTTTAAAAAATTTTACTTATTAAAAGAGAATAAGATACACTTACATATCCATACATCTGTCTAGACTTCTAGCCAAAGTGAGATGTATCCTCCCTGTCGCAGTCTATGAAGATGTAAGGGATAAAAGTTGTTAGGCAAGTGTGTGGCAGAGTGGCAAGGAAGATCTTCCCATGAAGAGCGTTTCCTTATTGTTGTCTGATCTCGCTCTTCAATCCTCCCTTCCTTCTGTCACACATCCAGGTGTATTTCGTGCTGTATCTTCACTGCTTTTCTTGTCTCTCTGTGTTTTGTTCTTAGTCTCTCTTCTTTCTTTTGTTATGCTTTTCTTCCTGCTGTTCTTCTGGCACTTCTTTCTGTCAGATGTTTCTCTCGTCTTGCTTCTTCCCATTCTGATCTTTGAAAGTTTCCAGGAAAATGTTGTTAAATTAGTAAGCAGAGCGGTAAACATACGCTGCCCTGTCCAGTGATGCTGTCTGCCATCACACCCAGGCCTAAAAAGAGCCCTGGAGTTTTGTTTAGTGCAATTTCCCTGGACTCAGATCTCAGATCCATCTCTGTGTACACAGAGCACACGTTTTCTGCTGCGTTTGAAAACTCGTTGTCAGACAGCTGGACAGCTTGGTCTTTTTTCTCTTATACACTAGCAAGTGTTGAAATCCTGTTTTCCATTCTCAAAGTGGTTTTGGATCCTTGGGTGGGATTTGTGTCTCCACTGTTCCAGTCTTGTGTCTGATTTAAGAAAAAAAAAAAAAATTTCTAGGTTTTTAATTCTTCCAGCATTCTTTGTTATTTCCTAGTTCATATCTGTTGTTGCTGGTGTTACGGTTGCCCAGGCAATGGCAGGCTGACATGGCTGTCCGTGGCACCTTAAGGGCCATCCCCGGGATAGTAGGGTAAACCAGTTCAACTTGCTGAGAGTCTGCCTGGTCTCTCCTCCGTTCGCTACGGTGGCAGCAGAGGAGCTGAGCAGACTGCAACCACACTGCCAGCCGGGCTGCGCACATTTCAGGAGAGCAGTTCTGCATACTGTAAGGACAAAGCACTGGGTTTTTGGTGAAAACTGTTCCAGAAACCAATGGCTTTTCATGTTGTGGTAAAATTATTTAAGATGCTAATTGAAATAAGCAGTGGGATGGATTCTTCTCGTTGCACTGGCATAATTAGTTCAATGTAAATGCATGTGTATATGGGAAAAATGAGGTCTGATCTTTCCCTATAAAGCCAAGTGATCAGATTCCTGCTTTTTTATTTTTGTCCTCCTTCCCCTGCTTTTATTTAATGTTGCAATTGGAGCGTAGTTTTCTTAAATATATATTTGCCATGTGTGGTGCTCTGTTGGTGGGGGGCAGAATGATTGCTGCTCGTACTTGGAAGAAATGACTGCTTTCTGGGGCTAGTGAACTCGGAGGGTTTTTTACATGTTTACACTCTCATTTTTCTGGTATATTTAAAGGATTCCTAGATGATGTTATGAAGAAATATGGCAGTTTAGTTCCACTCTGTGAAAAAGATGTCATGGGAAGATTAAAAGAAGTCTTTAATGAAGATTTCTCCCATAGGTGTGTAGCAGTATCACATTCTAGACTTTGTAAAGGACAAATTGCTTGCATTGCTACTGCACGCTCCACATCTAACACCTAACAGAACACAAGTCCATGTGACGTGACCTTGACTCTTTTTTTTTTTTTCTTTTCTTTTCTTCCTACCTTTTCAATCCTGTTTTAGAAAACCTTTTATCACCAGGGAAATCATGAAGTATCGGGAAAAACATCCAAAAACATCCACTTGCAGTTTCCGGGTCTTCTATAATAAGCACATGCTAGATATGGATGATTTAGCTACACTGGAAGGCCAGAACTGGCTGAATGACCAGGTCAGATATGCTTGGTGTTTATGTGCTTCCTTACCTTTTTTTGGCCAATATGTTAGGTTATCAGTTGTTCACCTTCTGCTACGTTATAAGCCGACTATCCTTAACTTTACACTTCAGAAATAAAAGAAGTGGTGAGCGGCTTTTACAATGACAGATGCAATAATAGTGGTTACAAGTCTGGAAGATGGGAGGTGTCACAACTAAACTGTGTCCTTTTGAAAAAATTATTGCATTCTTTTGAGAAAATAGTGGCTACCCGTGTAGGTTTTAGCATCTTGCCCCATCCCCAAGCCTGAGCAGATTACAGCAGAGTGAAGCAGCAGGCTGTGGCCCACAGCCAAAAAACCAAGAAGGCTGCAGTGCCCAGGGCATGCACCAGTAGACCTAAATTGAATTAAACTGCACTTTAGTTCGAGGCAGACTTCAAGCAGCCAGTTACAGTCTCTCTCTGGGCCCGACCACTATTAGTTCCAGAGTGCTTGTCCTTCAGACTACAGCAAATTGTTACTGTAATTGGTTGCCTCCCTCTTTCTGTTTAAAGTGTAAAGGGTCTGATGTTTTATGGGAACTTGTGAATTTTACAAAATTATTCTGTACATATTCAAATATTTACTAACTCTTACAGATAATTAACATGTATGGTGAACTCGTAATGGATGCAGTCCCTGAAAAGGTGAGGGTTTTTGTTATTATGCAAATATACCTGATGAGAGATTGAGACGGAAGGGTGAAACATTGAATATTTCAGATATAGGATCGAGATTTAGCTCAATGATGTTCTGAGTGGTTCCGTTATAATTTGTTGCTATCTGCTGCTCAAATTGTCTTCCTTTCCTGGGCTAAAATGCAGTTTTCAGTGCTGTCGCTCTTGTTTCAAGAACTTGCTGGATGAGCTCTGGAGCTGGTCTCTTGGGGTAGCCTGGGGTTACCGACGTACCTGTAGGAGACAGATGCTCTGTTGTCACCCCTCCCACTTTCCCCACCGGAGGTTTCTGTCTCCAGCTTAGCTGCTCCTAAAGTGCTTTACCCATGCCCTTGCTCACCAGTCTGGCATCTCAGCTGAAATTTCTAATGAAGACGGATTTCTGCTGAGATGACAAACCATGAATGGTAGCATCTGAACCATGCACACACCCACCCACCCACCTCGCAGCTGTGGGGGCCGTCGCAGCTCCGGCTGCCTCGGATGCCTGCCTGGTGGAGGCGAAGTGGTGTCCGAGTGCTTGGTTCCTCGGCAGCATTGACGCTGCAGGACTCTCTGGTTTGTGCATCCTCAACAGAATGGTTACTGCTTTCCAACTGCAGTGTTTAGCTGTTGGTGGCAGCTGAAGAAAAAAAAAAAGAGGAAAAAAAGGAAGAAAATGCCCACCCTCCCTTCTATGACTGATTTTGCAGCGGTGGCAATTATAAAAAGCCATCTGTTTACTAGGAACTGAACAATTTTAAGGTGAGAACACAAAGGAAGAACCAAACAAAGCCATTTCTAGATGAGCTCTGCAGAATGTAACTCTTAAAATCTTCAAGCTCAGAAGAAAGAGCGCTGTTGCTTTGATTGGTGGTGATGGTGGTTCTTCATTAGTATTCTCCGTACTTGCTGAGTGTGTGCTGGGGTTGTGGTGTTGGAGTTTGTATCTGTTTGCTTGTGTCTGCTTTTTCTTCATAGTGCATAATTGAAATCCTCATGGGAGATTTTGTGCTGGTACCTCAGAATGTGGTTTTGAAGTCTGTTGGCATAGCTAATGGGTGTTAGAATGTGTTTTCAGATGCTGAATTTTCTAACTTTTTTTCCAAGTAATAACTCAAGCCTTCTACCACCTCTACACTAGCAGAATTATTAAAAACAGATGTTGCAGATTTCCATTTGTATTAATCTGTTCCTGTAATTGCAAGAAGCTAAGCACAGGGAATAACATTGTTATCCTGAAGCTAAATAATTTTTTTTAACATGAGCCTAAATTTTTTGCCCTAAATGTAGGTTTTTAGTTACGAAATGGATGTGGTATAACTTAAAAATGCTTTTAAATAGCAGAATATTGTTTTTGTCTGGAGCTGGTCATGGTAGTTGAATACAAATGACTGTGTTGTTGAATTAAATCTCATAACTGTTTTGATCAATTTGGGGGGGGGATTTGAGTCTCAGAGCTTCCAGCAACTAAAAGCAGAAGTTACTCCTGTATTCACCACCCCCACTTTGCCAGTCCTATGTTCTCTTGCTTAATCCCCGTAAAGAACAACCGAAATTGTAACTGCTTATCCTGGTGTTTTTCGCGCAAGCCTGTCCCCAACAAAAAATTAAACATGATATGCCTGAAGATACAAAAGTGTAAATGTAAATGCTGCAGTGGGTCACGTCATGTATTATAGGGAAATAAGCCTTGCTTTATTTGCTAGCTGAAGAACAGCAATAGCTTAGGCTTGGCAAAGCCTCTCTTTGTCCCTACTGTGGTTCTGTTTTTAAACCTGCATTAAATATTGCCTCATTACAAGTTGTTTTCTAAATTATCCTGGGGGAAGGGGAATGGCTGTGCATGAAGATTTCCGTGCTTATTCCTCCTCTCTCTCTTTTTTAGGTTCATTTCTTTAACAGCTTTTTTCATAGACAGCTCGTAACCAAAGGATATAATGGGGTAAAACGATGGACTAAAAAGGTATCCTGTAACTGCATGTCGTCAGTGCTCTGGTTCTTTTGGGCTGGGTTGAATCACTAACTTGAAACTGGGTTACAGTGTGTTACCTGCAAAGGACGGGTTTGCAAAGGAGCTGTACAAAGTGGGAAGAGGTTAATAAAAATAGTAGGGCAGCACTAGTCAAGTTAGTACGGTTATGTTGTAAAAATGTACTTTGTGTGGCTTCGTCATTGGTGGTAGGTTACCTCTTTGTGTATGTTCATGCAAGCTGTTATTTTAGCTGTAAGAAATGTCTCTTACTGCTTCTGACAGTGCCAGGTACACTAATCTACGGGAGAGCAGACTTAATTCTGCTTCTTCCTTTTATCTCAAACTGAGATTGTTTGATAAAATCAAATTGTTACTTCTGAGTAGCACCTACAGGTAGTAGAGAGCAGAAATTGGAGGCTGACAGATAATAAGCCAGGCTGTTGTTTGTGTGACAAGAACGCAAGAATTCACCTTGCTTTCCAGAACGCATACCAGATCGTGGGTTGTGATATTTTCTGAGGTAGCCAATACAAAGAGCAGTGCTCACTTTCTCTGTGAACATTTGTCCTTTCTAATGTGGGAAATGAGGCAAGGCTAATCAAGGACCACGTCTGAATGTATGGTTTTTCTTCAGAAGCACTTAAATAGCACACATCTGTGAAATGCTAGAGATGAGCTCATTGCCCAAATATAAAATCTATTAATATAATTGATTAAAATCTCTTTAAAGAGAGACTGAATATTAGTTCTTAATATTCCCAGATTTTTTTTTAATGTTCTTTTTCCTCCAGCAACCCAAATTTTGCAGAAATGCCAAAAGTGAAAGTAGATTCTGAAAACGTAACCTGTGTTCACATTGCTGCTGAGGAGGGACTAGATGAGAGCAGGACAGTTGTTTAGACATTTACACTTGCATTCTTGAAGAATCTCTAAAGCAAGGATGAGAACTAAGCAGTTTCCATTGGAAGGATTCAGTAGACTGCTTTGTCCTGCAATATGCAATTAAGGGGAACTTGTTTCTGCTTTTTAAATGCACCAGAGTATTGTACTAGGTTTTATAAATGTGCTCTCCTGGGATACAGAAGGCCAGAGGCTAGAAGGACGTGCTCTTCTGCGTCCATCTGCAGTGGTTTCAAAGCTCTTGTTCGTGTCTGTCCCTTCTGGCCACTGATCAGGTTGGCACTCCTGCTCTGCCCCGCTGTCATGTCAGCTGGCCAACTCTGCACTGTCTCTGTGAAACAAATCTGAGTTGCCACAGTTCTTTCTGTACATCAGGTCATAACTAAAGACCCTTCCAGCTTTTGACTGCCTCTTTCCACTCTTCTGCTACAGGTTTGCGTGCCTGCAGCAGTCCCACGGCTAGGGTCACATGGGGACCCTTGAGTTTAGCATGGTTCTGCTGTTGCTGGACATCATACAAAGTGTAGTTCATTTATCTTATTCCAGTTTTCCTTTGTGGGCTCAGCTTGCTGCTGGCTGACAACTCCTTGCTTCTCTCCAAGAGTGATGGATCGTTGTGTAGTGAGTGTGCTGTAATCTGGTCAGGAAGCAGTTTCTGCAGATGGGAGCAGGGATCGTCGATGCTTGTGACCGTCAAAGCACTGTTGTGAGTCAGGCTTGGCTGGTAACTGCTGTGAAGGCTCAGACCTTTTTGTGCCTTCAGCTCCCCACTGTTACTCAAAAAATACTCTTTTCTTTTCTACAAGTGACCTGCCTTTACCAGTAGTGCAGCTATTATGTGCTGTT